>TARA_B110000208_G_scaffold95264_1_pt1 | contig 14775 bp, 8 predicted proteins | sample TARA_B110000208 | Tara Oceans TARA_B110000208 (sample SAMEA4397426) | marine metagenome | biome: Polar Biome; feature: [SRF] surface water layer (ENVO:00010504); material: water (ENVO:00002006), including particulate matter (ENVO:01000060) such as... | depth 5 m
CACCGTGGCGGTGTCGTTCTGCTCACCGTACTGCAGACTGATGGTTTCGCTGAGGCCGTAAGAGAGTGGGGCGCACACGCGCACCCTGAGCCCGTCGCCGTTTCCGACGAGCGTTGGGGAGGAGGCGTTCGCCCCATTCACCAACAGCTGCGTGCTCTGGAAAACGTCGTTGGGGGACAGCGTCGCGTTGACCATGACGGAAAGCGTTGCGTTGACCGTGACGTTCGAACCCAAACCGGACTCCACGACCGATTCATTAGAGGGAATCGTCGAGCACGCGCCCGGCTCGACTGTGATTGTAGTGTTGAGCTCGAAAGCCTCCGCGGTGATGTCGGGCGGCGGCGGGCTGGGAGGCGGCGGCGGCGGGCTCGGCAGCGGGGGTGCAGGAGGCGGGCTCGGCGGCGGCGGCGGCGTAGGCGGCGGAGGTGGGCTCGGCGACGCCGGCGGGTTGGGCGGGGGCGCGAACAGGGTGGACACGCGTATAGTGTCCACGTGCTCACCGTAGGTCAAGCGGAAGGTCTCGTTGAACCCAAACTCGACCGGCGCGCACAAATACACTCGCAGCGTATCGCCGTTTTCGAGCGCCGCGCGAGATGACGTTCAGGCCGTTTACAATCATCTGATAAACCGCCATCGCCGTGGCGCCGTACGGGTGAGGTGTAAGGTACGCGCTGACCGGGATCCCGTCGCCTAGCCCGTCCACAACAACCGTGTCGTTCTCGGGAATCAACACGCACGTGCCGGGCTCCACGGTGAGCGACGCGCTCAGGTTAAACGCGTCGACGGTGATGTCCGGAGGCGCGGGAGGTGGCGGAGTAGGTGAGGGCGGCGGTGGGTTCGGCGGCGGGCTGTACGACACGTTTCCGGCCTGCGAGGAGGGGGCGGTGAACATGAACGCGCCACCGCCGACGGTGATCACGGTGCCGACGATCGTAACAGTGTGCTTGAGAAGACCCATGGTTACGCGTGAGAGGGCTTCCGTCCCCGCGTGCGCTGCGGCGGAACTCAAGCGCGCGTACCTTGGACGACTCGAATGTGTGTCCCAGGAATGTGTGTCACACCGCGAACTCGTTGCCGTGACGTCTCGCCGTCGTCACAAGGAACGCGTCGTCACAAGGAACGCAGTCCAAGCGAAGCAACGTGGATCCACGACTGTTGTGTGAGCAACGCCGGTCCGGAAAACTCGGCGCAGGCAGGGGCACGCGCGCATTAGCTGTGCCACATGACGAACATGAAAAAGTGCCATGAAGCTGTCTCAAGGCGCAAAAGCTTCCACGTCAATCCACTCTTCTGGATTCTGATTGGTCCGCGGGATTTTCTGGAACGTCACGAACGACATTTCAACTTCCAAGAACGACATTTCAACTGTTTCGAACGACATTTTACCCCTTTTTCCGCAAAAGTCGAAACCCGAACGACATCAGATTGCTTTCAGGTACTTTTTCTATGGCTCACGAAACGTCTCCTAAATGGAGATGCTTTGTTCACCCCAACGACCGGTGCGTCCCGAAGTTACACGCGTACACCACCACCGCATGGTCTTCGCGGATGTGTGCCTGCGATTTCGTTGTGTATCTAACACTCTTGTCCGGACCGCGCGGACCACCGTGAAAGCGTTTAACCACCGCCGTGTTTCGACTAACCAGACCAGGCGCCAGGGTGCGAAAGAATGGATATGGATGGGTCATCCAATTTATTTTCGCCAACAGAATCAACAGCTGGAGCATCTTTTATACACTTTCATGAATCGCACTTTTTGAGTCGTCGCATGCGCGGCGCTCGAAGCCGTGCACCGCGAACACGTCGCAGGCGTCGCCGTTTTCGAGAGACTGCACGACCCTGAATCGTAAACCGAGTTTAGTTCCCGGACGAACGACCCGAACGTGCATTTGCCGCGAGAAGGCCGAACAAACGCTTGCGCTCGAACACCTCGCGGTCCTTCACCACGATCCCTTTGCCATCCGGGGTCCTGTTAACCAGTGTGCTCGGCAACCCTGGTTTTGTTCGTCGGGGTTGCGGGGCCTGCGAGTTCGTACGTCGTTCGAAAACCCGGAGAACAAGGGATCTGCGGGTCGTGTCGGGACACGCGCGCGCGCGTGTCGTTACAACACGAGCGGCAACCGCGCGTCGATCTGCTTGCGGAATGCGAAGGGCACGCAGCACAATCGTTGGAACTTACAGGGCGTGGCGCGGTGGAGACGCGGTCGAACTGGTACGGGTTGAACGCGGGGCGGCGTGAGGTTGCGATAACCGCGGCCATGGTACGTGTGCGTGAGATTGCTGTGAGCGATACGGGTGGGAAGCACGCGTGCGCGTCGTAATGGCCGCGTGACGTCGCGGAGAACGCGGGTGACGTTTATCTTTTTGGCCTTCGGAAACGCTCAGTCTGACGCGGCAAAGCACGGTTCGGTTGCCTCCCGTGCCGTGCCGTGATTATTTCGTATGACAGCAGTCTTGAAAACATGTCCCCTCCCCAAACCCAACGTTTCCGAATTTCTCATCTCTGCCGGGATCGGCGCATTGGATGCACCTCACCGCTCCTTTGATCCTGGTCGCTTGGATCGCCGCCTTCATGCGCCTCCTCTCTCTCGCTTGATATTTTCGTGGGCACCTCGGCAAAAGGAGAAACTCGGCAAAAGGAGAATTGGAAGAGCAGAAGGAGAGCAACTTGTCTTGTTTTTTCCTGGTTTTACCAACCGTCTGCCGTGCCCCTCAAAAAGAAAAATCGTTCCTCCAAAATCTCGGTCGGCGCTTGAGGAACCCCACCGACGCGAATTGGCTCGTCACACCGCACACGCGCGTTCACGATGGCGGCTTCCAAACCTGAACTCAGGTCCCGCGGGAAAGGTAAGACCGAAACCAAGGATGTCAAAACCCCGGATGCTAAGAAAAAGACCGCCGAGCCGGCTGGCCCGATGGACGCGCAGGGAAACGTTATGAACGCGGACTATTACTTCAAGCAATACGTCGGGTTGGTGCTTTCCATGATCGCGTTCGGGTGTGTGTGCTTCGCGGGATACGCCCCGAAGTACGGATACACCGTGAACTTATTCCTGTACTCAAGTACGTCACACCCGTCGGCCCCGTGTCCCTTCTCCCTACTTGGTGCAAGCCATCGCGACGCACTCCGTTCCCCATCCATCCCAAACTCCAAAGAAAGTTTCCGACGCCTTCCTTCCTACACTTTTCTGACCCGCCCCCCCGTCCATTCTCTCTCTTTCTTTACAGGCGTCGTGTTCGGGTGCGTCGGCTTGGTCTTCCACGAGTCTCGTCCGTTCAAGAACGCGGCCACGTTCGCGATGGACAAAGCAACGGTGGAGTTCTCGCGCGCGCAGGAAGCGGAGGCGAAGATTCGGGCGGGAGACGCGGACAGGGCGGCGAAGAAAAAGGCGTGAAAAGGTTTTTGATCGAGTAAAGTACATCGTATTTGATCGGTATTTCGCGCACTTATCTTCGGTTGAAACCAAATCCTATCGGTCAGCGTCACCGATCAAAGTTTCGCTTAAAAGCGAACGCGACGCGAAAGGCCATCACATCCTTCGGCGCCGAAGGCCCGGTCGAGGCGATGTTCGCCCACGGCGTATTCCTAGCGTGTGGACGCCATCGCGCTGCGAATCGCGGTGCATCCCGAACGGCTTGCGCTCGATGGCGCGCGGCGGTCTTTCCCAGTGGCCCACGATTGGGGGCGACCGATTTCTCGGATGCGTCGGCGGCATCGACGGAGGTGGGCAAGGCGTCGCCCCGTGTGTTCGCCAAAGAGTCACCGCGCGCGTCCCTGACGGTTACCATACCCCGGACCGCGGTGACGGTCGGGGCGGTGGAGCAGATCGCCGCGCTGCGTGTGTCGGAATCAACCCCGGGCTTACCAAAAGCGCTTCTCACGGACACGCACGGCCGACACCATTCCTACCTGCGAATATCCCTCACCGAGAAGTGTAACCTGCGGTGTTTGTACTGCATGCCCGAGGAGGGTATCGATTTGACCGCCAACGACAAGCTAATGACCACGGACGAGGTCATACGGGTCGCGAAACTGTTCGTCGCGGCGGGGGTTACGAAGATCCGACTTACGGGCGGCGAACCCACGGTGCGGCGCGATTTGGGCGACATCGTGAAGAGGCTGCGCGCGTTAGACGGCTTACAAACGATAGCCATCACGACGAACGGGATAACCCTTCATAAAAAATTAGAGGAGTTGCGAAACAACGGGCTGACGCACGTTAACATCTCCCTTGATACGTTGGTGCCTGCGAAGTTTGAGTTCCTTACCCGGCGAAAGGGACACGACCGGGTTTTGCGGAGCATAAAAGCCGCGTGCGCGCTGGGGTTCGACCCGGTGAAAGTAAACGTGGTGTTGATGCGCGGGGTTAACGACGATGAGATTCTGGACTTCGTGGAGATGACGCGACACGACCCGATCAACGTCCGGTTCATCGAGTACATGCCCTTCGACGGGAACAAATGGGAAACCAAAAAAGTCGTGTCCTACGCGGAGGCGTTTGCGTTGATTGAGGAGAAACACCCCAGTATACGCCGGGCGCTTCTTCCGGGTGAGGACAAATCGGAGGTTGGAAAGAACTTTAAAATAGACAACCACACCGGCAGCGTCTCCTTCGTCACCTCCATGACGCACAACTTCTGCGGATCCTGTAACCGCCTCAGGGTCATGGCGGACGGGAACCTGAAGGTGTGTTTGTTTGGCCAAGCCGAAACGTCTCTGCGGGACGCGATGCGGGCAGGCGCGGACGACGAGGCGCTGATGGAAACCGTGAGCGCCGCGGTGAAGCGCAAAGCCGCGGCGCACGCGGGGATGCACGACCTGAAGAACTTAAAAAACAGGAGCATGATCAAAATAGGGGGGTAGGAGAGAGAGAGGGACGGGCGTATTATTAGTAGAGGACGTTGTGTTGAAAAGTATTTGCGATTTACGAAACGTTTTGAAACTGCGAAACAGCGAAAGGGCAAGGCAAAACTTTTGTCGTTCCGCGGGCTGGCGTTTCGTTCGCCCTTTGCGTTCCTTTGAAATGTGTCGTTCTCGATCCGATCAACCAAGGGTTGCTCGACCTTTTCCCGATGGATGAACGACTTTTTAAGCCTGCTCCCGACAGCTGAGCGAAACGTTTCAAACGTACGTCCGTCGTCCGACGTTTTCTCGTCGGTCCGAGCTCGCCTTCAACCGCGCTCTCCCTCCCCGACGCAGACCAACTTGCGCTTGGTACGCTAGATATCATGGCTACTCTTTCCGCTGTCGCGCTCGCCCCCGTGGCGCACACCGCGCGCGTCCGCGCGTCCGTCCGGCGCGCGACGGCGTCGCACAAGTCCGCCTTCGTTGGCGCCTTCGCACGGCCCAAGGTACAACACACCATCACATCATCCACGAGAAGAGGCGTGCGAGTCGTGGCGAACGCCGCCCCCACGGGCGACGCCCTTCCCCCTCCCGCGGTGTTCAACACCGTGTGTGCCACCGCGGAGAAAAAAGCCGCGCAAGACCCGTCAACCACGCTGGTGTTAGGGTTCTCCGCGGGCGCCCTCATCGGCATCGGTGCTTTGCTCATGAGCTGCGTCGGCGGAGCGTCGCCGGCGCTCGCGAGCGCGAACCCCGGGCTGTGCAACTTCCTGAAAGGCGCGGTTGGGTTACCCGCGGGGTTGACCCTTGTCGTTTTGACCGGCGCGGAGCTTTTCACAGGGAACGTGATGGTGATGCTTTCCGGTTTATTGACCAAACGAGTCAAGACAGAAGCGCTGGTGCGAAACTGGGCGCTGTCCTACGCCGGTAACTTTGTAGGCGCCGTGGTGTTGGCGTACCTCGCCTTCGGCGCGAACACCGCGGCCGCGCCCGCCGCGAAAGCCGCGGTCGTGGGAATCGCCACGATGAAAGCCTCGCTTCCCTTCGGGGTCGCGTTCTTCAAAGGCGTGCTTTGCAACTGGCTCGTGTGCCTAGGGGTGTGGGGCGCCATGTCCACGACGAGCGTCGCGGGTAAAGTCCTCGCAATCTTCTGGCCAATCACCGCGTTCGTGGCGTTAGGATTCGAACACTCGATCGCGAACATGTTCCTGATTCCGCACGGCATGCTGTGCGGCGCCACGGTGACGATAAAAGACATGATGATGAACAACATCATCCCAGTCACGCTGGGCAACATTTTCGCTGCCGCCGTGTTCGTGGCGGGAATTCACTTCTGGGCGTACGGCAGAGAATAGACTAGTCTATAAACGGTGTCGGCGGCGCCAACGGCTATAATAGCGGATATTAAGGCCCTTGGCGGCGCGCCTGGTTATACTTCTAAAAACTTATTGCTTATGTGTCGTGCTATTTACAACCTAAAAATAATGAATATGAATGAATGATGTGTTGGTACGACCACTCGATTCAGTACCGAACGATGTTTTCCTTGGCGTACCCGAGCTCAAGAAGCGCGGGGACGCAGGTTTCGGTTTCGAACAACGGCGGTCCGCACAGAAGCGCCAGGGTTTCGTCGCCCTGGCCGGCGGCGAAGCAATTGTTTTGAATCATTTTTTTGTCCACCCGTCCGGTGAGTCCTTTCCAAACATCGTCGCTCTTGGAAACCGTGTATGCCACTGAGAACCGCCCAGGGTGTTCTGTCTGTAGCCGGTCTAGGGTGTACTTCAGGAGGATGTCCTTTACCGATTTGTTCGCGAACAGGAACTTGATCACAGTGGTGTCGTCCGGGTCGGCGAGAATCGCGACGATCATCTGTAACATCGGCGCCACGCCGGTGCCGCCCGCGAGCATGGTGATTTGCTTGACTTGCTTCTTCAACCCGTGCACCCAAACCACCCCCTTGCCGTCGTATTTGATCTCCCCGGCAGGGCCTTTCGCATCCACGAACTCGCCAACGGTGACCTCGTTGAGGTAACGAGTCAGCGCGCCGCCCTCCGGATACGCGGCGCTGTCGTTCGGGAAGTAAACCTTGATCACGAACTCCACGAAACCCAACGTGCCGTTCAGCGACGACGGCGTGTACGCGCGCATCACCGTTTTCGCGCCTGGCTCGCCGTTCTTCTCCCCGCGCAAGTACACGTGGTACCCCACGGGCAAGCCGCACTGGTGCTCGGGGCTGTCTAGTTTCAGGCGAAGCAGAATTGTGTCGTGCGACAGCGGGACCTTCGCGTCGACTTCCAGGGCGACCCACTTTTTCGGGTTCAGCGTGATTGGCGCGTCCTTCGGAGCGACGCGCCGCGCGCCCGCCCACATCCGGTCAAAAGCAGCCGCTTCCGCCGCCTCCCCGACAAGTGTGTTGCCGTACAGATCGGGGTTCGCCAAGGCGTACTGCAACAAGTTTACCGGACCGGTGGCTCGAGGTTGCTTGGTTTTTGTTGCAACCGCGGAGCTCAGCGTGACGTGCGCGGTGCTCTCGGCGCTCGCCGCGGCGTTCGGGTCATCTTTAGGATCCAGGTACCCGATGACGTACGTTTCCAGCTGTTTCCACGCCTTTGCGCTGTGCACGGCTTCGAAGTCCTCCGTGGAATCCACCCCGGCGTTCATGGTGATTGACGCGTTGCCACCAGGGTGCGACCCGTCTTTCAGGTACGCGTTCACGTCGTACACCTTGCCCTTCACCACGAGCCAGCAGTCGTTTTCGTCGTCGTGCTTCTCGACTTCCGCTAGGGAAATCAACTTCGCGCCAGGAGGCGGTGGGGTGTACCCAACGCTCACCGCGGGCGCCTTGTCCTCCACCACCTCCACGCCGTCGTTCAGCCAGAGCGTGGTTTGCTCTGCCTGGTTCTCGGGGATTTGCGCTTCCTCGCCCGCGCGCAGCGTGGTCATGGTGTCCACTTTCAGGTTCCACCCGCCGCTGGCGCTCCCCATCCACCCGCCTGGCTTCGACGCGGGTTCCGTGGGGTGCTCGCAGGTGAGCCAGCGCTCGCCTGAGCTGCCGATTGGTGAGCTTTTTGTTTTCACACGGAACCACGGGTTGTTACCCATGCCCATCAGGTTCCAAGTTAAATCCCGGGGCTGCGTGTTGTTGCCTTCGTCCCAGGCGCGGCACATGAGTTCGTCGCACTGCGCCAGGGCGTCGCAATCGATGGTGTATTGCCAGTGCGCCCATGACCACTGCTTGCCATACATGGAAAGCGGGGGTTGTTTGTGCGTCGCCAGTCGCCAGTTGTGCCCGCCGTCCACGGAAACTTCCACCCGGGTAATGCTCCGGCCACCGCCCGTGTACGCGTACCCCTTCACGGTGTACTCGCTCCCCGGGAACATCGGGATTTTCTCGTCGTGCGCGGGCGACGAAATCGCGCTGTTGATGTTCAGCTCGTTGAAGATGTACTCCGGTTTCTCCCACCACCCTTCCTGTTCCGCGAGCTCGCTGGTGACGTGCGGGGGAAGAATCCTGTTGTCCCTGAAGTGGTAAAAGTTATCGCTCGGCGCGGACGTGACCGTGATGCCGCAAAGAAACTTGATCATGCGCCCGCCGATGAACCCGGGAATGATAACCCGTACCGGGAACCCGTGATCCGGGCGGAGCTTCTCGCCGTTCTGCGCGTAGGCGATCATGATGTCCTGCGCGGGGTCGAGCGCTTTCGCAAGAGGTACGCTCGTGCCGTACGACCCGTCTTTGCCTTTCGGGAGTTCGCCGTCGGGGCCGACGAAGCACACGTACTGCCGCTCCGCCGTGACTTCGGTCACGCCCGCGTTCTTAAGAAGCACGTGAAGGGGAACCCCGGTCCAAATCGAGTTCGAAAGACCCGCAGGACCCCAGTTGAACCCGATGGTTTGCCGGCGCATGTTCTGCTCCTTACGACGGTTACCGGCGCACACCAGCAACATCGGAAACGTGACGCTTTTCATGGACGCGAGCTGGTCCATGGTGTAGCTCTTTTCCTTCCCCACCAGCCCACCCACCGTAACGCGGTGCGTGTCCCAGTCAAGCCTCGGCACCGCGCCGTGGTTGCGCACCAGGTGCAGTGGCGCGGGGGTGATTAACCCGCAGTTCATCAAATCCGTCAAGTGCGGCTCCACGTTGAACGGGTGAATCCCGGTGAGACGAATCAAATCTTTGTGCCTCGGGACCCACGCATCGGGAGTTTTCGCGTCTCGCGGGTCGACCTCGTTCGCCTGGTGCTCGATAAGAGGCCGTCGGTCGCCGTCCGCATCGAGCAGGGCTTTTAAAAAGTGAATCTCGTCCACCCCGAACTGCGTCTTAACATGGCGCCGCGCCTCCGAGGATTGGTCCCCTCTTAGCAGCTCGATGGCTTTCTTGACCGCGGCGACCGCGAACACGCCTTGGCCAAACAGCGTGGGGATGCTTTTGGCACGTCCCGAGGACGCGTCCGAGGACCCTAGGGAGATGTCCGCGACGCGGGGCATGGCAGGCAAAGGGAAAGGGGAAGATACGCGGGAAACCCCTCGCTCGGCCGGCGGGGACGCGGGTGGGAATTGCACGGGACACGCACGAACACGAACACGAACGCACGCGAGGCGACACGAAACACGGGACGACAGCCGTCCTCGAACGTGCCGACGTTCATCGGCGGCGACGGCGGCCTGGTTGAAAGGACGGGGGGTGAACACTGGCGTCAAAACCGCGATTACTGGTCAATCATGGGTCTTCTCACGGAATTCTTGACCGATTCCTTTTCGGGTCCTTTCGAGCGCAAATTTGGTGACGACAGTTGCGAAGTCGGTTGCGACAGTTGCAAATAACGACCTTTCGAAGTTTGTCGTCTGTGACGACAATGCCGTTTCGAGTTTGGCGCGCTTTTTCGTCCCGGTTTCAACCGCATTTTCGGGTCAAAAAACCCGATCAAGCGGACGCGCCGTCGTTCGTTTGCCGACTTGTCGGTCAAGGAGGCAGGATTGTCAGTTTTTCCTGGTTTACTTTGGCTTTTTTGGAGTCGCTCTTGCGTTTTCTCGCGAAGCCTCAACGCGGCCTCCGCGGCCGTCTCGTGGGCACTGACCTCGTGCACGACACCAAGCACGGACTCGAGAACTCACGGTTTCCCGTAGTGTGTTCGACCATGCAGTCCCTTCCTCTGAAGAGCCTGCTCCCTCCGGGGAAGCCCGCGAACCTCACCGCGCAGGTGCGACCCCCGCGTTTTCGCAGAGACGACATCGCGCGAGACGGCGAGATTCACCTGAGAACCACCAGACTGACACCCCCCACCAACCCACCACGTTACCCCCAAACACGTCCGCAGGTCGCGGTCAAGCAGCCTGTCCCGTCCAACACCGCGGGCTCCATCTCCCCCCTCACCACCGGCGCTGGCCTCGCCGTCGCCGGTGTCCTCGCCGGCGTGATGGTGCGTGCCCCGACCAAGAAGAGCTGGCTAGTTTATTCTTTTTCACTTCACATCTCGATTGTTTGTCCGCCACGGTGTGGACCTGTTCTTGTTCCTTCCTTCCCTGACATCCCCAATTCAATTTCCCCCACCCCCCACCCGAACAGGCGCGCAAGGTCAAGACCAACGCCGTGGCTTCCGGGCCCTCCGTGGCTTCCGAGTTCGGCGTCGCCACCGGCCGCGTGTTTCCCGGCCCCAAGGACGCGAACGGTCTCGCCGCGTTCAACAAAGAAACGATGGCGAAGTACGGCTTGACTGACGTGCAGAAAGACGACGCGCACGTGTTTCGCGACGCGGACGGGTATTACCAGGTCAAAGAGCAGTTCCACAAGCCCACGAACCCGTTCGAGCGTTTGAAGCTGGCGAAAGACGCGCTGAAACACACGGTGCACCTCGGCGGGATCGAGCAGATGGCGAAGGAGATCACCGCGAACGGCGGGGATTTCGAGGCGTGGGACAAAGCGCACCCAGACCCGGACGACGTGGACCACCGCCCGAAGTACGCGGGGTTGTTCCACAGGAGAAAAGGCCACTACGGCCGGTACATGATGCGTTTGAAGCTTCCCAACGGCGTGGTGTCGTCCGCGCAAATGAGGCACCTCAGCGGGATCGTCGCTGACTTGGGCGAAGACGGGTGCGCCGACATCACCACGCGGCAAAACATGCAGCTGAGGGGCATCGAGCTGAAAGACGCGCCTGATATCGTTGAAGGGTGCATGAAGCTGAACATGTCCACGTTACAGTCCGGGTTGGACAACGTCCGGAACGCGACCGGGAACCCGCTCGCCGGGTTTGACCCGCACGAAGTCGTCGATACGCGCCCGTTCACGCGGGACATCCAGGACTACGTCACGGGCGGCGGCCGCGGTAACCCGGAGATCAGCAACCTCGGTCGGAAGTGGAACGTGTGCGTTGTGGGCGGGCCTGACTTTTTCGAGCACCCCGATATCAACGACCTGGCGTTTATTCCCGCGGACCTTGACGGGAAGCCCGGGTTCAACATCCTGGTGGGCGGGTTCATCTCGTCAATCCGCGCGGCGGAAGCGGTGCCCCTCGGCGCGTGGGTCCCCGAAACAGAAGTCGTCGCCCTGACCCACGCGGTGATCACGACTTTCCGGGATTACGGCCACCGAGGTAACAGGCAGAAAACAAGGATGATGTGGCTCATCGACGAGATGGGGCTTGACAAGTTCAGGGCGGAAGTCGCGTGTCGCATGCCCAGCGGTGAGCTCGCGCTGGAAGCGGAGACGGACAAAATCGACACCTCAATCGCCCGACGCTCATACCTCGGCGTGCACAAGCAAAAACAGGAAGGTTTGAACTGGGTCGGGGTGTGCGTGCCCGGCGGACGGCTGCAAGCGGAGGACATGAAGGACATGGCGGACTTGGCGGATATGTACGGCTCCGGCGAGCTTCGTCTCACCGTGGAGCAGAACTTCATCTTCCCCGACGTCCCGGACGCGAAGCTCTCCGCCCTTCTCGCAGAGCCGCTGCTGCAGCGCCTGACCGTCACCCCGGGCGCGGTGCTGGCGGGGATGGTGGCGTGCCCTGGGAAGCAGTTCTGCGGGTTCGCGCAGATCGAAACCAAAAAGCAAGCGTACGCCACCGCGGAGCACCTGGAAAGCGTGCTTGATTTCCCCAAAGGCGACCTGCGGATGATCTGGACGGGGTGCCCGAACTCGTGCGCGCCCGTGCAGGTGGCGGACATCGGCGTGATGGGCGCGCAGGTGAAGGACCCTTCAGGGGCGAAGGGAATGGTGGACGGCGTGAACATCTTCGTCGGCGGCACCGTGGGCCCTGGTGGGCATTTAAAGGAGAGCCCGGAGTACCCCAAGATCCCGGTGTCCGAGATGTTGCCTCTTCTGGAGAAGATCTGCATCGAGAGCTTCGGCGCGACGCGCAAAGCGACGCCTTCACTGAACCCGCAGAACGCGAGCCGGTGGAAAATCAACAAATCAGCCAAGTATACCAAAGGCATTCCCAAAGCCATGGGCGCCGCGACGCACATCTGCACCGGGTGCGGGTACATCTACCAGGAGGACAAGCCTTTCGCGGAGTTGCCCGGGGACTACGTGTGCCCGTCGTGCAGCGCGCCGGCCGCGAAGTTCGAGCCTCTGAAGGACGGAGCCGCGAACGCACCGGTAAGCGCGCGACCCGTGAAGGCGTACCCTGTCGGTACCCAATTGGCGCTTCCCGCCGCCGGGGAGTTTGTGGAGTTGAAGTTGGCGTCCAAGGCGGACGTGTCGCCCGACACGCGCGTTTTCCGCTTCGCCCTGCAGTCGGCGGAGCACGTGCTCGGGCTGCCCGTGGGGCAGCACGTGTTGTTGTCGTTCACGGACAAAACCGGCGCCACGGTTTCGCGGCCATACACGCCCATCTCCTCGGACGACGACCTTGGTTTCGTGGAGTTCATGGTCAAGGTGTACGACGGCGGCGCGATGAGCACGCACCTTGATTGCTTACTCCCCGGCGACGCCGTGACGTTCAGCAGCGCCACCGGGAACTTGACCTACACCGACCGAGGCGAGTTCACCGTGTTCGACCCGGTTGCGGGGTCGACCACCGTGCGAGCGGGAATCAAACACCTGGGCATGGTGTGCGGCGGCACCGGGATCACGCCCATGCTGCAAGTCATTCGGCAGGTGTTCAAGGACGTCGGGGACACCACGCGCGTGGACCTTTTGTTTGCGAACAAAACGCCCACCGACATTTTGCTCAAGGCCGAGCTGGACGAGCTCGCGGCGGCACACAAGAACCTCACCGTGCACTACACCGTGGACGACGCTGCCGGCGCTGCGAAGTGGGACGGCCAGAGTGGGTTCGTCACCGCCGAGATGCTCAGCAAGTGTCTCCCCGCAGTCGGAAAGAACGGCGAAACGCAAATCCTGATGTGTGGGCCCCCCGCCATGATGGACAAAGCGGTGACCCCCGCGCTGGAGTCCCTGGGCTTTGGAAAGGAGACGTACATGCGGTTCTAAACAGGCCCCTCGGGCGGAGTTGTTCCGACGGACGGCAGCGGCCGAAGTAACGCAAAGAGCGCGACACAGTTAGTGGGTGAGTTCTCTTTTTATACATTTTAAACGCAAGATTGGGTAGTCACACGAACAGGGGAGGAACGGGTGTGCCGTATTTGCGCACACGACATCATCCATCGACGACTCATGCGTTCCCGTCGTTGCCCGACGCTTCACTTTTTTTTTAACATCCTAGCGGTTTACAAACTCAGGCGACTAAAAACCCTTTTTCCTCCGCTGTCCTCCGCGACGAGATCACCGGAGGCGCGCGGTGGGACGCGGTCACGGTTCTGTGTGCGAAAAAAAAGAAACGAAAACGTGTGTGTGTCGCACTTACTGCTGTTTTCGTTATTTAATTATCCTCTATGTAGCTAGGCCGCTTTCCCGCGGAAAAAAGAACGAGTCCACGCGCGCGTCGCAGCCGCGTGTCCCTCGGTCGAATAATTCCTTACGCGTTTTTGGCCTTGTCGTAGGTGTACGCCGCGACGAGCACGACGATGGAGAACACGGTGAAGAACGCCTGCACTCCGACGAGGTTGGTGGGCAGGTTGTTGTAGATTTCGGTTTTGATGGAGCACGAGTTGTTGTTGTTCTTGCTGTCCTGGAACTGCGAGTACCCGCCGCCGGCGTCCTTGGAAAGCACTTGAATGGTGTATTCGGAAGGCGCAGTGTTGACGGGGAGCTCGGCGGTGTAGGTCCCGTCGCCGTTCTCGTCGGTCACATAGGCGCCCGCTTTGAAGAACTTCGCGAGCTCCGCGGTTTGCCAGCACTGCTTGTTCTTCGCGACGATGTCCACGAACTTCCTCCAAGGCCGCTCGGAGATCTTAGCCTTGGTGAAGCAAAGCTTGATGTCCACGGTTTCGCCGACGGGGAAACCGGTGTAGGAGATGGCGATGTTGCTCGCGCCGCTGGTGTACTTGGCCTGTGGTGGGGTGACGGGGGAACGAGCAACGTACGGTCAGGTCGGGTCAGGGGGATGGACGCGACGGGCGCGAAAGGCGCGACCGACTTTGACGCGTCTGGCTGGATCTGCGATTGGGGAACCGACGTACCGGGCAAGCGCCGGAGACCTGGTCCACGGTGACCACACCGGTGGGGTTCATTTCGGAGTACTTGGTGAAACCGGCATCCGCGCCGCCGAAGGCGAGCGCGAACATGGCGAGAGTGGTGAGCGTAGACTTCATGGTGTCGTGTAGACGGGGGCGGAGGTGCGTGCGAGAGTGAATGCGGATGCGCTGCCTTTTCGGCAAAGAGGAAAAAAGAAAGCGGAACCGCCTGACTGATTGCGCATACGAAGGCGTTTCGGAAACCGCAAAAGCGCCGCGATTTGACGACGTCGGTTGGCCGAGCCCTTTCGGTTGGAAAAGCGTGCCAAAAGCCCGCCACGTCGGCATTGTCGTCTAATTCTGATGAAAAGTGGAGGCAGGGTCGGCGTTTTTTCCCCAACTGCATTTCC
>TARA_B110000208_G_scaffold92571_1_pt1 | contig 14770 bp, 12 predicted proteins | sample TARA_B110000208 | Tara Oceans TARA_B110000208 (sample SAMEA4397426) | marine metagenome | biome: Polar Biome; feature: [SRF] surface water layer (ENVO:00010504); material: water (ENVO:00002006), including particulate matter (ENVO:01000060) such as... | depth 5 m
ATAGAGAAAATATCTTTGACAGAGAGTCTTAAAAATGCACAAATCAATAATGGAATGGGAGATTTTCAACTTACCGAGCGAGATTTGGTGGTGGAAGAAACTCAGTTTAAAGCACAAATGAGTACCGTATTAATGATTGACATTAGTCACAGTATGATTTTGTACGGAGAAGACAGAATTACTCCTGCCAAGAAGGTAGCCATGGCACTTTCTGAACTAATTACTACGCGTTATCCAAAAGATTCTCTAGATATTTTGGTGTTTGGAAATGACGCTTGGGCAATAAAAATTGCTGATTTACCTTATTTAAAAGTTGGACCGTATCACACGAATACTGTGGCTGGATTGCAGCTGGCAATGGATATTTTGAGAAGAAAGAGAAATACCAACAAGCAGATTTTCATGATTACGGATGGAAAGCCAAGTTGCGTGATTGAGCCAGATGGTCAATATTACATGAATAGTAATGGATTGGATCCCTATATTGTGGGAAAATGTTACACGCAAGCCCGACAAGCAAGAAAATTAAAGATTCCTATTACTACATTTATGATTGCTCAAGATCCTTACCTGCAACAATTTGTTGAGAATTTCACCAAAGCAAATCAAGGAAAAGCTTTTTATACAGGATTAAGAGGATTGGGAGAGATGATTTTTGAGGATTACGAAACGAATAGAAAGAAAAGAATAAAGTAGAGTTACGAGAAGCCACCCTTCGATATTTTCCAACAAATTAGAAAGTATCGAAGGGTTCGGATTGAAATTAAACAGAACTAAATTCTGAGCTCGAAAAATAGTGAGAAGAATAAAGCTGGAAATAAAAAGTATACTTAGAAAAGAACAAACAACATTTATAACATAGAATGAATAAGATTAAAACATTAGGAGAATTAAAGAAATCGGGGTATAAATCAAAATCAATTAAAGATGAATTGAGAAACAACCTGAGAGAGAAAATACAAAAAGGAGAAACAACTTTTGAAGGCGTTCACGGATTTGAAAAAACTGTAATTCCAGAATTAGAAAGAGCAATCCTTTCTCGTCATAACATTAATTTATTAGGATTAAGAGGACAAGCCAAAACAAGGCTAGCAAGAAAAATGACTGAATTATTGGATGAATATATTCCAATTGTTACAGGTTCTGATATTAATGACGATCCTTTGAGTCCAATTTCAAGATTTGCGCAAGAGCTAATTGCAGAAAAAGGAGATAAAACAGCCATTAGTTGGATGCACAGAGATGAAAGATTTTTCGAAAAACTAGCAACTCCAGATGTTACTGTAGCAGATTTGATTGGAGACATTGACCCAATAAAAGCAGCTAACTTAAAACTGAGTTATGCAGACGACAGAGTTATTCATTATGGAATGATACCGAGAGCAAATAGGTGTATTTTTGTGATTAATGAAATTCCTGATTTACAAGCTAGAATCCAGGTTTCATTATTTAATATTTTACAAGAAGGAGATATTCAGATAAGAGGTTTTAAAGTGAGGTTACCGCTTGACATGCAGTTTTTATTTACTGCAAACCCTGAGGATTATACAAACAGAGGAAGTATCGTTACTCCTTTGAAAGATAGAATTGGTTCTCAAATTTTGACTCATTATCCAGAGGATATTGAAACTGCAAAAAAAATTACTCACCAAGAAGCAAAATCCGACACAGTCCAAAACAAAACAATTTATGTTCCAGAATTGGCAAAAGATTTATTGGAGCAAATAAGTTTTGAAGCTCGTGAAAGCGAATACATTGATGCAAAAAGCGGAATTAGCGCAAGGATGAGTATTACGGCTTATGAAAATTTATTGAGTACAGCAGAAAGAAGGTGCTTGGTAATTGGTGAAAAGAAAACTGCGGTTCGTTTATCCGATTTTATGGGAGTAATCCCTTCTATTACTGGAAAAGTAGAATTGGTGTATGAGGGCGAGCAAGAAGGTGCAGGAAATGTAGCTTTATCACTAATTGGAGATGCAGTAAAAACTTTGTTCCTTAACTCCTTCCCTAAAATTGAGAAATTAGAAAAAGAAGGTGAAAAAACTCCTTACACAGCAACATTAGAATGGTTTTTTAATGAGTCTGGATTTGAATTAATGGATGATGCTTCGGAGAAATTGTACAAAACAACTTTAGATGACGTATTGCCTTTAAATGAATTACTGGACACTTACAAGCCTGATTTGGATAAAAAAGATCGCTATTTTTGGAAAGAAATTATTCTTTGGGGATTAGTAGAGTTCGATAAATTAACCAAATCAAGAGTGGACGAAGGGTATCAATTTAAAGATACTTACGGAAGTTTCTTTAGTAATCTTTAATTTATTATTGAAATAAATAAACTTAATGATAAAGAATGTGTGAGTCGTATAAAATAAATAATCTATCTTTGTTTTCTATAAAACAATAAAGAATGAGAGACTTAAGAACAACTAATATATTATTGCTAGTAATTGCGGTTCCCGTAATATTCTACTTGCTCAAAATATTGTCTTTCATATTTATACCTCTTTTTGCATCTATGTTTCTTGCCTTGGTTTTTTTACCAATAATGAGATGGTTACAAAAAAGAGGAGTTCACAAAGCATTGAGTTTAACAATAGTTATTGGGATTATTATTGGAAGTATTTATATTGGAGTAGAATTAATAAAACTATCTAGTAAAGAAATTACCCAAACGGATGAAGTGTTTTTTACTAAAGCCAATGACAAGATAACTGCTACCATTCTTTCAGTAGAAGATTTTTTTGGAATGTCTAAAGAGCATGGAAACAATGTTTTGATGGATTATTTTAAAACAAACAAATCCTCTTTCAATGTAGGGAAAATTTTGGGGTTTGCTAATAGAACAATCACAATGATTTTGATGATTTTATTCTTTACAGTTCTTCTCTTGGCCGGTTCAATAAATCTCCAAGTGGTGATGAAAGATATATTGTTTAAACAAGAATTTACTTCCATTAAGACTTTTTTAAAGATAGAAAATGATATCCTTAAATTCTTAGTTGTAAAATTTGCAATGAGTTTACTAACAGGAGTAGGATTCACAATTGCTTGTATATCTTTTGATGTCAGCTTCCCTATTTTTTGGGGAATATTAGCCTTTGCAATTAACTTCGTGCAAATGGTGGGATCTGTAATTGCAGTTATTCTAATCACTTTATTTGCCTTTGTTGAAATAGAAAATTCAGGAATGTTGTTTCTTTTCTTTGCTGTAGTGGGTGGAATAGAACTGCTATTTGGAGCGATTTTAGAACCTGTTTTTATGGGTAAAACATTCTCTATTAATGTTATTACAATCTTAGTAATGCTAATGTTTTGGGGTTATATTTGGGGAATACCAGGAATGATCATGTCAATTCCTATTACTGTTTTGTTAAAAATAATTATGGAGCGTTTCCCGCGAACTCAAAAAATTGCAAAACTCATGGCTGGGCCCGAAAAAACTTTTGCCATGAATTATAAAAAGTAACCTACTTTTTTAAGTTGTAATTTTTAAATCCGCCAATAAGCTCACCTCCAAGTAAATTTTTCTCAACCCATGAAGTAACTCTATATTTTAGTTTTTCGTGAGGATGAATAGGCCTGTTTAAGTTTACAGAGCCTTTGAATTGAAGCTTATCTTTCCAATCAAACTTTGATATCCAGTCTTTCATTACTTCAGGATGAGTTCCTTTAAATTTCTCAATTCTATTAAGCGGTCCATAGTCAAATTCATCTGGATTATTCTTGAATCTAATGTCAGCTTCCTTCTTTCCGTGATAAGTTCTATTCATCACTTTAGATTTATAACTCATAAGCTGAGGCGGTCGCACATAACCATAATGATAAATATAGGCATCAAGAAGCTTTACGTTTAGTTTAGACGACTCTGTTGAGTTATAATCACTCGGTTCTTGACCAAATTCATTTTCAAATATCCTGAAAGATTGAGCATCTTTCCAAGAATGAATTTTTGGATTATTCTTAACGATTCTAATCTCTTTTGGATACCAAGTATGAGATAAATGAAAATGGTTGTAATCTCCCCAGAAATGACGGTACTTAAACATTAATCCATCTATAGAGTTATCATCTTTATAATGGTTCAAAGCTAATTTTATTGTGTCGTAATCTTCTTCATGAATTGCTTCGTCTGCCTGTATGTAAATTAACCAATCCCCTGTACAAGCTTCTTTTGCAATGTCTGTTTGATGAGCAAATTCAGTGTTTTTAGTATACTTTTCAGTATTCCAAACCGTGTGAATTAATTTAATTTTATCAGAATCTATGGATTCTATAATTGCCAAAGTGGTATCATCTTCATCATTGTTACCTACTGCAATTACAAATTCATCTACCAAAGGCAATACAGACAATATACTTTCTCGCAAAGGAATATACAGTTTTGATGCATTTTTGATAAACGTAAATCCACTTACAACCATAGCTCTTTTTTAAATATGAATCAATTTTAGATTGTTATCGCCTTTTATAATTGCTCTAACTTTATCCTTGTAAAAATCTATTCGATATCCATTTACTTCTTCTATCACTTTGATATCTTGCCCTTGGGTAATAGTAAAATCATCAAACTGATTCAAAAAACCATACCCTCCTTTCCATATTTCGAATTGAGTAATGTTACTTGGTAATTCTAATCTTTTTTGGATGATTAAATCTTGTCCATAAATTTTTACTTCGTTTTCGAATACCAAAACGAAATTACTATTATTATCCTTGTTATAATCTACAAAGAAAAATTCTTTGATTTTTGCCTCTGGGCTTAATAGTATGGAAACTGCTTTATCACTAAAAAACTGTCTTTTAATTGAATTGGAAACACTGTCAAAATAAATAGCTCTTGTTTGTTCAATACTACTTCCTTGAAGGATATATATTTCATTATTGAATGTGGAAGAAACAGTATGCCTCACTTCCCCTTTTCTGTTATAGAAATACAACTTCCCTTTAGAATCTTGTACTTGAATATAATCTAAGTTATTTATTAATAAATGGTTTATATCTACCAATACTTCGCTCATTTGCTTGGGTTGGCTCCATCCTTTTACAATCTGTCCTTGTTTATTTATACTTTTTATTCCTTGGGTTGTTGGAACCAAAAATCTAAAATTAAGATCCTTTTCATAATCCATAATAGAAACATTTGCAGTAGCAGAATCTAAAATTTTAACTGGAAAATTTTCTACATTTCTTCCTAATACATCTAAGATGTATAATTTGTTTTTAGTATTAAAAATCAATTGATATTTATCGTTTCCAAGTATATCAATATTTTTGACATTTCCCACAATTGGATTTTCAATGTCCTTTTTCCATTTTATTACACCGTTTGGAGTAATAAAATAAAGTGTATTTTTTTTATCCTGAACTAAATAATCTTTGTCGTTTGTTCTGTGATTATTTACTAAATAAATTTTCTTAAATAAAGGGATACTAAATTCAAGGTTCCATTTAGGATTTGTTTTTCCTCCATCCAAGTTTATTTCTTTGGTATACAACATGCTTTCATAAACCAATTCTTTACTCTCAATATGAGATTGAGAAATTCCTATACCGGATTTTAAATCAAAATCCCAATAATTTAGTCCTCCTGAAATTGTAATCTCTTTTGACTTTTTATTAATGCTATTTTTTAAAAATAAACTTAAATCCTTTTTGTTTTCAATTGTTAAATTTGAAAACTGCTGAAATAAAAGTCTTTCAAGGTGGATTTTTTCTTCTGAAAACATAACGTAATCATTTACTCTGACGAAGTAATTGAAATTCATATTTGTTCTGAAAATAGAATTATAATCAAATGCATTATCAAAAGCTCTTATAACTAAGTTGTCATCTTCTTTCATTACCAGACTATCTGGCAACATATTATTTATATTATATTTAAAATCTACAATACTGGTTAGCTTGAATAAAACATAACTTGCACTTTGGTATTGAGATTTAAAATAAACGGAAGGAGATTCTATCCAGCTGTATGCGCTATGATTCAAGTCATACTTAGAGGCTTCGGTTTTTAATTTCAAATAATCATTGTCTTTTCTCAATTGTTCCGTAGAATCGAAATGAATAAGTTTTATGGATTCAAACTCTGAAGGAATAAGAGAAAAAACGGATAAGTCTATAGATGAATTTAGTTCATTTGATTGAGAAGTATTCCTTACAAATCCATTTGTAAATATTTGCTCCGGCAAAAATGTTAAATCAAAAACCGACCAATTACTACCCTTCCTTTGAAAAACATTTATTTTACTATCACCTTGACCTCTCGAATTAAATATGGAAATAAAATTTGACTGATTTGTTTCAGCAATCTTCTTTGACTCATTAAAAACAGAAAAACCACTTCCTTGGGTCAATAATAAAAAGTTTCCTATTACTTTAGTTTTCCAGCTTTTGCTATTAAAAAAAAATGGTGGTTCTTTAAATTCTAATATAAAATACTCGTCTTTATTTTCATTGTTAACGAAAGAGACCAAGACCAAAGCATCATTTTTTATTTCATTAAAAACAGAATCGGATTGATCCCAAAAATATTCTAATCGCTTAAGCTTAGATTTATTTTCAATTTCTTTCCATATTAAATTGATACGAAATAACTCCTCTAGGCTTTTTGCTGGAGATGTTATTTCAATAATCTCAGAAGTTAAATTTTGTGGAATTAACTCATCAATAGAAACTGTATCCTGAATATGAATCATTTTTTTAAAATAAACATAACTTCCCATGCCTATTGTAACAAACAAAAGAAAAAATAAAGATATGTAATTTCTATTCACTCTTTGTTTACTATTAAAGGCTTTCTATTAATAAAGAAAAACCATTTGTGTTTATTTTTAGCCTTCCTGATCCAAAAGCTTTTCTTCCTTCTACTTTTATTATTTCTACTGCATATAAATCTACTACTTTAATTACAGTAATCGTAGTAATATTAATATTTATGACTTAAGAATTGATACTTTATCGTATTTTAGCAAAAAATAAATATTTGAACTTAATTCTTTATAAAATTGAAATCAGTAATTTACTTAGTAAGTAAGATTAAAAAAATAGTCTACAAATAAAAAATACAACGCTCACTTAAGCACCCTAATAAAATATGATCAAATTAATCAATAATCAACAAATAAATATAAAATGGACAGCTATTTTTATGCTGTCCTTTTTACTCAATTGCCAAGAAAAAAGTGCAACTAATAGAAATAATAATGCTGAAATTAAACAAGAGACAAAAACAGGAGAATCTATAGAGAAATACGGTAATGGGGCAATTAAAATAAAAGGGTTGTTAGTAAAGGGATTAAGGCAGGGTTTATGGGAATCCTTTTATGAAAATGGAGTAAAATGGAGTGAATCGAATTACCTTTTTGGAATACGAGAAGGAGCTTACAAGATTTTCTACTCAAATGGAAAATTAAAAATACATGGAGCGTATAAAAACGAAAAAAAAACAGGAATTTGGTATTTTTATAACGAGGAAGGGAAATTTGAAAAAGAAATAGATTTTGATAAAAGCGAAGGAGATGAAACTAATTAACTCAAAACTTCCTTTGGTTGGAACGACAATTTTTTCGGAAATGTCTGCTTTAGCAAATAATTATAATGCGATAAATTTGTCACAAGGTTTTCCTGGATTTAACATTGATGAAAATTTACCAAAACTGGTGACTAAATTCATGAGCGAAGGTAAAAACCAATATGCTCCAATGCCAGGCATAATAGAGTTGAGAGTTACGCTTTCCAATTATTTTAATCAGAAATATAAGGTAGATATCGATCCAAATTCTGAGATTACCATTACTGCAGGGGCTACGCAGGCTATTTACAATACTATTTCGGCAATTATCGAAAAAGAGGATGAAGTAATTTTGTTTTCGCCAGCTTATGATTGCTATTCTCCAGCAATTGAAGTTCATGGAGGAATTCCTATTTTTATACCTTTGGAACATCCTTCCTACTCGATTAGTTGGGAAACGGTAAAAAGTAAAATCACAGATAAAACCAAACTCATAATAATAAATTCGCCCCACAATCCCACTGGCAGCTTATTATCTAAACATGATCTAGAAACTCTTTCGGAAATTGTGAAAGACACCAATATCATAGTTTTAAGTGATGAAGTCTATGAGCACATTACTTTTGATGGTGAAAATCACGAAAGTATTTTATCTTATCCCGAGTTAAAAAAGAGAGGAATGGTAGTTTATTCTTTTGGAAAAAGTCTTCACGTTACTGGATGGAAATTGGGATTTTGTGTTGGACCAGAATGGATGATGAAGGAGTTCAGAAAAATACATCAGTACACTGTTTTTTCTTCTAATTCACCGATGCAATACGCTATAAATGAATACATTTTAAATTATAATCCTTTTGAAAATACTGCGGAGTTTTATGAACGTAAAAGAGATGTGTTCTTGTCTTCAATTAAAGACTCTAGATTCAAAATTATTCCTTGTAAAGGTACTTATTTTCAATTATTAGATTACACAGAAATTACAGAGATGAATGATGTTGAGTTTGCAAAAAAACTAACTATTGAAAATGGAATTGCTTCCATTCCGATCTCAGTCTTTTACCCTAACAAAAAAGACAATAAAGTATTGCGATTTTGCTTTGCAAAAGAAGATGATTTACTAATTAAAGCTGGGAAAATATTATGCAAGATTTAACTGTTGCCGCCATACAATCTGAAATAGTTTGGGAAGACATTGATGCAAATCTAGCACTCTTTGATAGTGAAATTAATTCAATAAAAAACACGGTCGATTTAATTGTCTTACCTGAAATGTTTACCACTGGTTTTTCTATGAACATCTCTCTGGCAGAGGAAATGGATGGAAAAACAGTGAATTGGATTACACAAAAAGCTATTGAGAAAAAATGTTGTATTCTAGGTTCTGTAATGGTAAAAGAAAATGGTAAATTTTATAACCGAATGCTTATTGCACAATCAGATGGCAATTTATTGACTTACGACAAACGTCATTTATTCACTTTTGCAGGAGAGCAAAACTATTACACCAAAGGAGAAAAAAAAGTTACTTTTACATTGAAAGGATGGAATATTTGTCCACTCATTTGTTATGATTTACGATTCCCTGTTTGGAGTAGAAATACAAATGAAATTGACTTGTATATTTATGTGGCAAACTGGCCAAAAGCAAGAAAAAAACCATGGTCTAATTTGCTGTTATCAAGAGCGATAGAGAATGTAAGTTATGTGATTGGCGTAAATAGAATTGGACTAGATGGAACAAAAAAAAACTATACAGGAAATTCTGCAATAATTGATTTTAAAGGAGAGGAACTCTCTCAAATTCCTGAGAACAAATCAAGCATTGAAATACTTACTTTAAGCAAAGAAAATCTTAGCAATTTTAGAGCTAAATTTCCTGCACTAAATGATGGAGATAATTTTAAATTAATAGATTAAACTGAGAAAGTGTTTCTTAGCATATGAAATATCTAGTAATATTTTTCTTTTTTTTATTTGATTAAAAATTCATAGTCAACCCTATCCTTTTTCTTTGCGTATCCACTTCCAATACTTTTACTTTTACGTGTTGATGGAGCTTTACTTTATCCGCAGGATTAGAAATGTATTCATCACAAATATTAGAAATGTGAACCAAGCCATTTTCCTTGATTCCAATGTCTACAAAACAACCAAAATTCGTTACGTTAGTCACAATTCCGTTCAGTTCCATTCCTGTAATTACATCTGAGATAGCTCTTAACTTATCAGAAAACTCTAAGATTTTGGCTCTTTCTCTTGGATCACGACTTGGTTTTTTTAATTCCTGAATAATGTCTTTTATCGTTTCCATACCCGATTTTATGTCCTGAAAATCTGATAAATTCAAAGTATTTAAAACTTCGTCATTTCCAATTAACTCTTCCTTTTTTATTTTAAGAGATTTCGCTATTTTCTCTATTAAATAATAACTTTCGGGATGAACAGCAGAATTATCCAAAGGATTTTTAGCTCCTGTAATTCTCAAGAAAGCAACAGATTGCTCGTAAGCTTTATCCCCCATTCTTTTCACTTTCTTAAGTTGAGTTCTTGAAGTAAAATCTCCATTTTCTTTTCTATAATCTAATATGTTTTGAGCCGTAGTTTCTCCCAACCCTGAAACATATTTCAATAAATATTTACTAGCTGTATTCACATTGACCCCTACTCTATTCACACAACTTATAACCACATTATCCAATGAATTTTTGAGTAAAGTTTGATTCACATCATGCTGATATTGACCAACTCCTACCGATTTCGGATCAATCTTTACTAATTCTGCCAAAGGATCCATTAATCTTCTTCCAATAGAAACTGCTCCACGAACTGTAACATCAAACTTTGGAAATTCTTCTCTCGCCACTTTACTTGCCGAATAAATACTGGCGCCATCTTCACTCACCATAAAAACCTGTAATTTTCTATCAAACTTTAATCGTTTTATAAAATATTCTGTTTCTCTACTTGCTGTTCCATTTCCAATTGCAATTATCTCAATTTTATAACGTTCCACTATTGAAACAACCTTCTTTGAAGCCATTGCCGTATCCTTTTGTGGCGGATGGGGATAAATATTTTCATTATGAATTAATTCGCCATTCTCATCCAAACACACCAATTTACAACCCGATTTAAAACCAGGATCCAAAGCCAAAATTCTTTTTTGACCCACAGGTGCAGTCATTAATAATTGCTTCAAATTTTCCGAAAAAACCGCAATAGCTTGTTCATCTGCTTCAAATTTCAACTTATTTCTATGCTCTGTTTCTATAGACGGTTTAAGCAATCTTTTATAAGAATCCTTAATTGCTAACTCTACTTGTTCAGAAGATTCATTCCAACCATGTTTTAGTTTCTCATTCAGTTTATCCAACACTAATTCTTCTTCTGGTTGAATTTTAAGACGAATAATCCCTTCGTTTTCTGCTCTTAACAAAGCCAAAGTTCTATGTGATTTCAGTTTGGAAGTTAGCTCCGAATAATCGAAATAGTCTTTAAATTTCTCTCCCGCTATTTCCTTTCCTTTTACTACTTTTGATTTTGCAATAGCATGCTTGTCAAATATCCTTCTTGTAATATTTCTTACAGATACTCTTTCATTTACCCATTCAGCAATGATAAATCTGGCACCCTCAAGTGCCTCTTCGTTTATTTTCACTTCCCCTTTTACAAATCTTGCTGCAACTCTAGAAATATCTTCTTCGTTTTGAGACATAATAATTTTTGCCAAAGGTTCTAATCCATTCTCTCTCGCTAAAGTTGCCTTGGTTTTTCTTTTCTTTTTGAAAGGAAGATAAATATCTTCTACCTCGTTTAATAAAGTAGTTTTTAATATTAAATTTTTGACTTCGTCAGTTAATAATCCTTGTTCATCAATAGCTTTTATTACGGTTTGTTTTCTTTTTTCAAGTTCTTGAAGTCGGTCCAACCCATTTTTAATATCTAAAATTTGTACTTCATCCAATCCCCCTGTTTGCTCTTTTCTATACCTAGATATAAATGGAACAGTTCCTCCTTCTTTCAATAATTCAACAGTTTTAGAAACTTGTTTAAAAGAAATATTCAGTATTTTGGAAAGTTGTTCGATTGGATTCATTTCTTATTTTAGATTTAAATATCTTTGTAAAAATAAGATACTCTTTGGATAATAAAAAAGAAAGAGTAAAAACTACTATTAAAATTAAATGAAAAAAGGATTAGCAAAATTTGTGTTGTGGATTACTGGATGGAAACCAGAAGTAACTGACTTGGAAATTATCAAAAAGAGTGTGATGGTTGCAGCTCCTCATACTTCCAATTGGGACTTAATTTATATGGTTGCCATTTTCTGGCAATACGAATTACCTGTAAAGTTTTTTATTAAAGATTCTTATACCAAAGGATTACATGGAGGATATTTCAGATGGCTTGGAGGAATAGGAATAAATAGAAAACAAGCCGGAAATAAAGTAGAAACAGCTGCTAAGTTATTTGAAAAAGAAGAAAAGTTAATTATTATTATTCCGCCAGAAGGAACTCGAAAAAGAGTAGACAAATGGAAAAAAGGGTTTTATCACATTGCTAAAAAAGCGAATGTCCCAGTCTCATTTGGCTTTTTAGACTACAAGAATAAAAATGGCGGAGTTGGTGGTTTTATAAACCTTACCGATTCTTTTGAAAACGACATGGAGAAAATTCAGGCGTTTTATAAAAGGAAGACTGCGAAGTTTCCTGAGAATTATAATCAAGAGATTTATTAGACTAAATTAATTGTCATTTCCGAGAAATCGGGAATCTTAAAACGAGAATTATTCTAGTTTAGAATCGCCTTCCAATGTACAAAACATCTTTATGCTATCAATTGTGTGAGTAGAATCTAAAAGACAAGTTATATAATTTATTTTCATCTGGTAAATATAATTACTATCGTTAATGAGATTAGAATCATATCTTCCATAAACTAACTTACATTTTTTAGAGACTTTATCGATATAGTTATTTAATGTTTTTAATATTGCTTTTCTCCCATCTATACTGTTTTTTTGATCTAAACATTGGTTCGACATATAGTCTAAATCAGAAATTATCTTATTTGTAGCGTCAAAAATATTAGAAAGATTAGAGTTGTTTTTATCCTCACAAATTAAAGAGAATATACTTGTTGCTGTGCTATAACAATCAATTTTTCGATCAATTTCATTAAAATCAATCGAATTATTATTCGAACATTTAAAAAAAATAGCTAGTAAGCATATATATGCCGATTTGTTCATTTGTTAAGTTGTCTTTCGTAACGAATATAATTAAAATTTAACTTGATTAAGCTTACTCTGGGTTAAGATTCCCGATTTCTCGGAAATAACAATTCTAAAATTATTATCTCTTTTTAAGGTTCTTCCTCCCAACCTTCTGCTGAATCGTATCTTTTTCTTTATCCCAACCTCTTGCTTGGGAAAACTCTCGTCCATAAAATATAATTTGCAAATGCAATTTATTCCAAATCTCTATTGGAAATAATCGCTTGGCATCTTTCTCAGTTTGTACCACATTCTTTCCGTTACTCATTCCCCATCTGTACAGCAATCTATGAATGTGAGTATCTACAGGGAAAGCAGGAACACCAAATGCTTGACTCACCACAACCGAAGCTGTTTTATGGCCCACTCCTGGAAATTCTTCTAGCTGTTCCATGTCATTTGGCACCACTCCATCGTATTTATTAATCAAGATTTCTGATAATTCCCAAATCGCTTTGGATTTCTTTGGCGACAAACCACAAGGTCTTATAATTTGCCTTATCTCATCTATTTGCAACTTCACCATATCGTAAGGATTATTGGCTTTTTCAAATAAAAATGGAGTCACTAAATTCACTCGTTTGTCTGTACATTGTGCAGATAACAAAACAGAAATTAACAAAGTATACTCATCTGTATGATCCAAGGGAACTGGAGTTTTAGGATAAATCCTTTCTAGCTCATCTATAATAAATTGTACTTTTTCTGCTTTTTTCATGCTTAATTTAGTTGTGGAATTATCTTGAAATAAAATTAACAATAAAAACTCATGCATTTGTTCTCAATACATTATATTTTTCTCTTAAAAAATATAATGTGTCGAAAAATGAAACAAAAAAAAGCCCTTGAATTACTTCAAGAGCTTAAAAATATTAATCTAAATTGATTACAAAAAAGTAACCTTTCCTGTTTCTACATCATACATAGCTCCCACAATATTTATTTCTCCATTTTTCTCCATCTCATTCAGTATGTTACTTTCTGTTCTCATTCTTTCTATAGATTTAAAAACATTCAATTCCGATACTTTCTCAATATTCTCTGGAGTAGCATCTTCTTTAGTTTTAATTACTTCATTTACTGCAGGATTTATTTTTGCTAATAAAGAAGTAATATTCCCAAGGTCAACTCTATTACATGCAGCTGTTACTGCTCCACATTTGGAATGTCCCAATACTACAACCATCATAGATCCAGCTACTTTACAGCCATATTCTATAGAGCCAAGGATATCTTGATTAATAATATTCCCTGCAACTCTCACACTAAAAATATCACCAATTCCTTGGTCAAAAACTAATTCGATTGGCACTCTAGAATCAATACAACTTAATACAACTGTATGAGGAAATTGTCCTGCAGCAGTATCTACAACTTGCCCCTGAAGGTTTCTTGATGATTTGTTATTTGCTAAAAACCTTTTGTTACCTTCTTTTAAAATTTCTACAACTGTCTCTGGTGTTTGTGAATCTTGTAGTTCTTTGGTTTGTGTTCTCATAATTAGATTATTTACTTGTTATTTTTAAATGATCCAAAGGACTAACTTCCTTGTTCTCATATAAATCTATTATCGTTAATTTTATTCCTCTAGACTCAGCGTTAATTGAGAAGTCTTCAATTATTTTTATTGCGTCATAATGTATAAAATGAGTCTCGGACGCATTTATTTCTACCACACTATTGTCTGGAATATTATTTAGAGTTGCCAATATAGAAGCTTTATTCAAGAAAGTAACATCTTCTGATAAGGTTACAGTAATGAATTTTACTTCGTCAGAATCCATTTTTGAATCAATATTCAATGGAACTTTATAATTATTTCTTAGAATTATAAAGACTGCAACCATCATACCTACTCCAATCCCTGTTAATAAGTCAGTAAATACAATCCCTATAATTGTAACTAAGAATGGAATAAACTGTCCTAACCCTTGTTTGTACATTGCTTTAAAAGTAGCAGGTTTTGCTAATTTAAAAC
>TARA_B110000208_G_C11800888_1_pt1 | contig 14679 bp, 11 predicted proteins | sample TARA_B110000208 | Tara Oceans TARA_B110000208 (sample SAMEA4397426) | marine metagenome | biome: Polar Biome; feature: [SRF] surface water layer (ENVO:00010504); material: water (ENVO:00002006), including particulate matter (ENVO:01000060) such as... | depth 5 m
GAACAAATATTTATTTCTATAATACTAGTATTTATAATATACTCAATTAATTTATAATTTTCTAATTCAAGTAATATTATTTTTTCAAATAATATATTAATTAATGTTGATAAAAAATAATCATTAGTATTTTTAATTTTTAAAATATAATCTAATACAAATTTAATATTTTTAGTTTGAATATAATCTATAATATTTTTAACTTCAGTATCTGTAGGATAATTCATACATTTTAATACATTTTTTTTTGTTATATTATTATATAACAAATTAATAGTTTGTAAATTATTACATAATTTTCTAAAATCATTATGCGAATATTTAATTAATAGATTTAATCCATTATCATTATAAGTAATATTTTCTTTTTCACAAATATTTGTTACAAATATTTTTTGATAATTTTTTGTTATAGTATTGAATCTTAATATTAAACATGCTGATTGTAAAGGTTTAATAATTTTATTAATAGAATTACATATTAAACAAAATTTAGAAGTAATATTATGACTTTCCATTATTTCTTTTAATGCATATTGAGCATCTGTAGTCATCGAATCTGCTTCATCTAATATAACAATTTTTAGTTGATTATTATAAATACTAGTAGTATTACAATATTCTTGTATTTTTTCTCTTACAATATTAATACCTCTATCGTCAGAACCATTTAATTCTAAAATATATGATCTATAATTATCTCCATATAATAATTTTAAATAATTAAAAATGATTGTTGTTTTTCCAATACCAGAAGGTCCATATAATATCATATTAGTTATATTATTTTTATTTAATATATTTAATAAAATATTTTTAATTAAATCATGGGATAATATACTATCAAATGTAGAAGGTCTATATTTTTCAATCCAAGGTAAACTATTCATTATACATATTAAATCTTTAATATTTTAAATATTAGTATAAGTATTATAAATTAATCTTGATAAGAATAATAATTGAATATAATCATTACATCTATTATTTAAATTATAATCAATTTTAGATAATTCAAATAATATTATTGCTTTTTGTTTATCACTTAATTTTTCTGTATTAATAATTATATTTTTAATATTAAATATTATTTCTATTGCGGAATAACCATTATTAAATATATTATTAATTTCTTTTAATATTATTTGTTTTTTATTAGTTAAAAATAAATTAAATATTTTATGTAAATATTTTTCATCAACATAGTTAAAAATATTATAAATATTATAATTATTAAAATAAGAGAATTTCTCCAATATATTAATAGCATATCGTAAGTCACCAGAAGTACATTTATATATATTATTTAATATATTTAAACTTAATTTTAAATTTTCATTAACATTAATTTTTTTTAATAATTTTATAACTTTTGGTTTAGATATATTTTTAAAATGATATAATACACATCTAGATAATATAGGTTCTATTATTTTATTTATATAATTACAAATTAATATAAATCTTGTACGTGTTGAATAATATTCAATAATATATCGTAATGCTAATTGTGATTCAATAGTTAATGCATCTGCTTCATCTAATATTATTATTTTAAAATTAATATCATTTTTATCATTATCATTAATAGAATATTTTGCAAAATTTTTAATTTTATCTCTAACTATTTTAATACCTCTTTCATCTGAAGCATTTAATTCTAAATATCTATCTTTATATTTTGATTTAAATAATTTCTTTACCAGAATAGTTGCTATTGATGTTTTACCTATACCAGAATTACCATAAAATAATAAATGAGGAATATTTTTATCCTGAATACATTTCTGTAATGATTTAATTATATCTTCTTGTCCTATAATATTTTTTAAACTATTAGGTCTATATTTTTCTACAAGTGATAAATTATTATTCATTTGTATATAATTATATTAATATATATTAAATAGTTATTTAAATATAAATATTAATAATTATTATTATAATTAAAGTCATAATAATAATCATCAATATTTTTAAATTGTTCTGGTATATTTTTTAAATTGTTTATTAGTAAATTAACTAACTCATTTATAACCAAAAATAAAAATTGTGGCATATGATAATCAAATTTATTATAATAATGTAAATAATTATAATTTACTAATTTTTGAATATTATATTTTGTTTCTTTATAATTACTAGTTGGAAAATAATCATTTCCCATAGTTATAAATACAATAGGTATTTTTGGTAATTGTATTTTATTAAATATACAACCACTATTTATTACCATAGTTGGTCCTAACCAATAATTTTCCCATAGTGAAATTATTGTATGAGTTCCACCTCTAGATCCACAAATTATAATAGATGGTCCTTTATTATTAATAATCAATTTAATTATTGTACGATATACTATTTTAGAAAATGTATTTAAATTTAAATTTTTATTACTATTAGGATATTGATCATATTCATTAGCATGAATTTCTGTTATTAAAAAATTATTAATACGTAATACATTATATAAATTTTTATTTCTCATACAACCTCCTCCAGGTCCAATAACCAATATTGATTTTTTACAAGAGTTATAAGTTATCCATTTATTGTCAAATTTAATTTTAGTTATCATAGTATAAGTTATATATAATATACAAGTATTATTATATATAATCAATTTTTATAATAATATGAATTCAATAAAATTGAAATAATAATAATCTTAATATTTAAATAAATAATTTTATTATTAAATAAATGTATTTTATACAAAAAAAAGATGCTATATCATACTTAAATAAAACTAATGATAAATCAGTCATGTTATTTCAAATTGATAAGGATATAAATGGTTCTAAAAAATTTTTAGTAGATAATTATCAGAATGTATTTAATATGATTAAAAAAGGTAATAATAATATATATGAATCATGGTTAGAAAATACTGGAATGTATTTTGGTATTGATTTAGATATAAATGATAATAAACAAAATTATTTAGAAATTGTAAATGATACAATTAACGCAGTAATTAATACAGCATATAAGATTTATGAGTATACATATAAATTAAAAGATTTTTATATAACAAAAACAGATGATAATAATAAGATATCGATTCATATAACGTGCCGTGGGTTGGTATTTGAAAATTATAAAGTTTGTAAGCAATTTTATAATAAAATAAAAGAAAATTATATATTTGAATATGTGGACGATTCAATATATCGTATGACATGTTTAAGAACATGTTATTCAACAAAATTAGGAAAAAATTTAATATTAAAACCAATACAAATGAAAGTTAATAATAAAAATACAAAATCAATACCAAAAAATAACTTTGATATTGATTTTTGGAAAAAAAGTTTAATTATAAATATTGATCAAAAAGATAGAATAATAAAATATAAAAAAGAAAAACTTAATATAAAAAAAGAAAATGAAAATGAAAATTTAAATAATAACAGAAATTTAACAGACTTAGAATTATTAATTAATAAATTACCACAAGAATATTGTGATAACTTTGATAAATGGGTTAAAATAGGTTTAATATTATATAATAATAATAATAATAATTATAATATATTTAATAATTGGAGTAAAAAAAGTAATAGGTATAATGAAGAGAAAAATAAAAAAATATGGGATAAATTTCAAAATTCAAATAGTTTTAATGGGAAAAAATTAACAGTAGGAAGTATATTATATTGGTTAAAAGAAAATAATATAAATATAAAGGAAATATTTAATAATAGTATAGATAGAATTGTTAATCAATATCCAAATAAAAAAATTAAATTAGAAAATAATTTTTTTAAAAAAGAAATAAATTCTAAGCGATTAAATACAGAAGATTTAAAAGATGGATATTCAAAAAAATTATTATGTATTCAGAGTGAAAAAGGAACAGGTAAAACAACATCATTAATTAAAAATATATTTAATTCAGGTAATCCTGAATTTGAAACAATATTATTTATATCAAGTAGAAGAACATTTGGATTAAAACTATTTAATGATTTAGCAAAATATGGGTTTAAACTTTATTCAAATATTGATGAGCATTTTATTACAGAAAAAAGAATAATTATTCAGGTTGATTCATTAATGAGATTAAATATACATAATTATGATTTAATTATAATAGATGAATGTGAAACACTTGCCCGATATATGGGTGGTAGTCATTTTCTAAAAAATATTAATTCTAGTATAATAACGAGAGATTTAGAATATAGAATAGAAAATTCAAAAAAAACTGTAATAATGGATGCAGATTTATCAGATAGATGTATAAATTATTATAGTAATATTAGTAATATTAGAAAAAATGATGTATATATATTACTAAATCATTCTACACCATATGAAGAATATACTATTAATTATATGAATTATGATAATTGGATAAAAAATATTTTAAATTTAGTAACACAAAATAAAAAATTAGTTATTCCGATGGCATCAAATAATAAAGCAAAAGATTTAAATATATTATTAAATAAATATTTTACCGATAAAAAAATATTACTAATACATAAAGAAACAAGTGATGAAGATAAATTAAAAAAATTAATTAATGTAAATAATGATTGGGTAAACTATGATGTTGTAATATATACACCTACAGTTTGTATGGGTGTATCATTTGATATCCCAAAACATTTTGATCATATCTGTGGGTATGGTTGTCATCATTCATTAGGAGCACAAGAATTTTGTCAAATGCTTCATAGAGTTAGAGAACCAAAGAAAAAACAAATATTTTTAGCAGTCGATATGTATAAATATTTTGATGAAACAGAAGATTTAATTGATTATAATTTAGTAGAGGAAATGATATCAAGTGATTTTTATTTGACAAAATATAAATTAAATAATAATATGATACCAATCAAATTTGGAAAAGATAGAATTATTGAATATCCTTATAAAAATGAACCAATATATGATTTATATGTTAGAAATAGTAAAGAAAGAATAGAAAATCTGAATAATTTTAGTGCAAGTTTATTTGGATATATTAAATTTAAAAAATATAAATTAAAATATATTGAAAGTATAGATTCAGACAAAGTTTATAAAGATGATTTAAAAAATATTGCTAAAATTAGAAAAAATGAAGATTTTAAATTATCTTCTAGTGAAATTATTAAAGCAAAATTATTAACAGAGAAAGAATATAAGGAAAAAATAAAAAGGAAAGATGAATATATGGATGAAGAAACTTTATATGAAATACAAAAATATAATTTATTTGATTGTTATAATTTAGACAAGAATAAATATAAAATAACAGAGGAATTTTTGGAAAATTATAATAATAAAAATAAAATGATGAATTATAAAAATTTTACATCTATATTAAATAGTAATGAACAAACAATAGATAAAATATTAATATTTAAAGACAATGAACAAATAGAACAATTAAATATATATGAAGAATTTAAGAATAAAAATAAATTTACATATCATTATTATCCAATAATAATATTAAAATATTTGAATATTGATATAAATGATTATGATAAAATAGAAATAAATGAAATAGAAATAGAAAAAAGCAGTAAAGTCAAGATAAATAATTTATCATTAATAGAATTTTTACAATTAGAGAAAAATAACATAAATTATAAATATAATTTTAATAATTGTAAAATTAATTTTACAATTATTAAAGATTTAGTAAAATATATAAATAAAATTTTATCAAAACAATATGGATTAAAATTACATAAAAATAAAGAAAAATATATTTTTACAACAAATAAATTATGGGATGATTTACCAACCGATATAAAAGCAAAAGAATTAAAAAGAAGATTTGAACTAAATAAAACCGATGTAACAAATGATTTAGATTTTATAGAATAATATATTAAATAAATTAAAAAGTTAATTTCATAGTTTCTTTATTGATATTTATATCAAATTCATTTAACATATCAATATTTTTATTAAATAAATCATCTGATATATTTAATATTTTTATTATTTCATATTTACTATTATTATTTATTATTTCAGTTAAAATAATAAATTGAATAGGATTACATTTAATTTTAATTGCTTCTTCATTATTTTTTAATGTAATATTAATATTACCTCTATTACCAATAAATTTTAGTTTTTTATTTTCATTATTTTTTTTAAAATTTTCATTATAATCGTTAATTTCATCATTATGTTCATTAAAATATTTGTTAATTAAATCATTATCCAAAATATTTTTTTCAAAATTCCAATTTAATGAAAATTTATTAATTTTAATTTTTTTATCTTTTTTAGATAAATTCCATTTTAAATTTTCGAAAGTATCTGTATATTTTTGAACTAATTTATTTAATAAATTAGTATTTACAAAGCATTTAGTTAAACTTTTATGATAATATTTTAAACAATTTAATAATTCATATAAAATATTATCCATATTTTTAAAATTTAATAATTCCGAATTTAATAAATAATTATCAAATTCTTCTTCAAATAATTTACAAAATAATTTTTTATCATCAATATAATAGATAAATTTGATAAATGCTATATTATTTTTAGTTTCAAATAGAATTTTTACAAATTTAGTCAAAATATTATTTTGGTTTAATTGGTTTTTTAGATAATTTTTTAATTGATTACAGAACATAATTAGATATGTATTAGTATCTCGTATTTTATAATAATTTTTTTTATTAAATTCTATTATATTAATTATATTCAAATTAATAATATTAATTTTTGTAAAATCGAAAATTTTATTTTTATTAAATTTAACGTTTAATTCTGATATAATATTATATAATATAGTATTTTCATTATAAAATTTATTACTATGTTGTAGATTTATATTCATTAGATTTTCTAAATTTATAATTTCATTAACATCTCCATTAATAATTTCATATTCATTAATATATAATTTTATATTATTAATTAAATTATTAATATAATTATTATTACAAAAAGGTAATATATAATTATATGAAATATTTTCTTTTATAAAATTAATAATAATATTTTTGAATGTTATATAATAATTGAATTTATTTATATATAACTTATTTATATAGTTACAATATTCATCATAATCAATTAATTTATCAAATAATATTTTATATATCTTATTAATATCTTTATATTCATGTATAATATCATGGATATTAAACTTATTATTAAAATGAAAACATAGTATATCCAAATTATTTATAAAGTATATTAATTTTTTTATATTATTATTTTTTAAAATATCATCTAGATAATTAAATATATATTGTTTTATTATATTAATATCTATATTATTTTCTCTATATAGTTCTGTATCTATAATTTTATCATTAAATATTTTATCTAATGATTTTTTTATATATTTAATAGATAAATGGTTATTTTCAATAAAAATATTCATTATAATATTTAATATTATAATAATAAATAGAATATTATTGATTCAATTTTTTTGATTTATTATTTATATTGTAGAGTTTTTTAGATTATATTTATTTTTTACATATATGTATATAAAATGTATTTTTCAGAATTAATAAATTTTAAATTCTATTCTCAATTATTTATAAATAATTGTCTATATGTTTTGATTTTATGTGCATTACCATCTTCTGAAATACTTGATTGACAAATTATTTTTTGATTTGTTACATTATAAATATATGTTAGAGGCGATAATTCATTTTTCATTCGGATTTCAAATAATTTACCTATATCACTTGGATTATCTAATATTTTTTTTAAAATATCCTCTTTATTTATTTTAATTAATTTAATAGATTCTTCTGTATAAACAAATCCATATGTATTTATTGTAATATGTTTATGAAAATATTTAAACAAATCCATACAAGAATTCGATTTAAATGAATTAAAATCACCCCAATTAGATTCATTATCTTTAATATTTTTCTTACAAATATTATTAAATTTAATTATTTCATCTATTTTATTTGAATAGTATGGATTTAATTTCATCTTTTCTATCCAATATAAAAAATTATTATTAAAACTATGTTTTGGATCTAATCCTAATTTATAATCATCTGATATATCATTATACCAAGGATTCATAAAAGGATCTCCAGAGTTTGATTTTCCTATAGCTCTACAAAAATAAGGAAATTCGGTTGGTTTATATGTTGATGGATCACATTCATCATTCAGAATAGTTATATTATTAAAAACTTTATCAATACATAGTATATCAGATAAACTAATTCTTTTTAATTTATCTTTATAACTATTTAATGAATAATCTCCATATGGTGAAGGGTAATTATCTGGTCTATTTATAATAGAATCCGTAATTTGTAATTTACTTATATTCTTAGAAGATAAATTAATTAAATCTATATAATTAAATTTATATCTTGTATGATTAATAATAAATTTATCTATTTCTTCAGATTTACATCTTCCTAATCCAGAAGTTATTCCATAAATTTTTGTAAAATCTATTTCTGGATTTTTATCACATAATAAATTCATCATGGTAATTAATGTCCCTGCACCTTGTGAATGACCATAAAATATAACATTATTATTTAATTTAATAATATCTATTATTTTTTCTTTTATATTATCACAATATTTGTGAAAAAATGAAGAATATGAAGCTGTTCCATAATTAAAAAAAATACAATGAAAACTTAATGAATCATTAATTATAAAATTTGATTGTATTGTTTTAGAAAAATCAATTGGACCTATACTATTAAACTTATTTTTACTATTTTCTAGAAATTTATTTTCTAAATTTTCTATTTTTATTTTGCTTTGATCATAAAAGATAGTTTTATGAGCATATTTAAATCCTGATTCAAATTTAAATAATGATAAATCAGATAACATTGACAATTTCATATATATATCTGTTAAAAATAATAGAAATTGGTAAATCATATTTTTATTATTAATCTCATATGATATACTTCTAAAATTAGGTAATTGAAATTCTTTAGATAATATTTTTCCCTTTTTAATTTGTGCTAGTTCTAGTATCGATGTTTTTGTATCTGTTTGTTTTATATAAGTCTGTAATTCTTTAATCCGTGTATGTAATTCGTTTATTTGTAATTCTATTTTTTCAGATGATCCCCCATCCTGTTTAATTTCTAATTATTTTAATTTATATTTTAAATATTTTAATTTATACATATATACATATATATAATATTTTAAAAATGTATAGTTTTAAATTCACAATTTTTAAAATCTATACTCATTTTTTTTATTTCATCATTCGTAAGTAAATTATTATATTTATTAATTATACAATTAAATAAATTTCTTAAAAAATGTCTATGTGAATATACTAAAATATTATTTTCAGGTCTTTTTAATAACCAAATCAAAAAGTTATTTGCTCTAATATAGCAATCTTCTTCTTTTTCTATAATATAAGTATATAAGTTATCTTTATTACTTTTAATTAATGAGAAATCTATATTTGAAAATTTATCTTTTAATTTATTAATATTACTTCTACCATCTGGTGTATGAATACCTATTAACTCTCTACAAAGTTCAGTTGAAATAAAATTACAATTTTTTCTAATTTTTTCCGATAGACTATATTTTGCTGTTTCTAGTGTTCTTGTTAATGGAGAACTTACAATTAAATCAATATTATATGTATTTAATTCTTTACTTAATTCTTTACTTAATTCTTTACTTTCATTGATACCTTTTTTATTTAATGGTGAATCTAAATATTTCTTTTCTAAATCAATGCTACCTAATAAAATATTATTATTACCTTCTTTAATTTCTGCTTCATTATGAATACCTTGTGCATGTCTAATAAAAGTTATAGTTTTATTTAAAATACATAGTTTTATATTCATATATATATATATATATATATTATTTTATATTATTTATTAAACGCCATATAAAATATCCTAATAAATGTTCTAATAGTTTATTAAGGAAATGTTTAAAATTACATCCTTTTTCTATTTTTAAATTAGGGATATATATTCTAATATTGAATATATATTGAATAATTTGATATGGTATAAATAAATAAAAAAATTTAATATCCAAATATATTAATATCCCAAAAATAATATGACTTAATGTATAAAAAATATTATATTCTTTATATTGGTACATATATACATATTATTAAAGATAATTAATAAATTAATTCATTATTTAAATTATTTATTTCTATATAATATTTCTCTAATTTATTTTTTATATATTTAGCAAATCTTAATATCAAATCTTTTAATTTTTTTTTATCTTTTTTTAAAAAATAATTAATAATATCTCTTTGCTTTTTATCTAAATTAATTAATCTCATTTGTAAGTAAAGCATTGAAATTGTTGTACACATACCGCTATATGAATCTGCTACTTCTTGAATTCCTATTTTATTACTTAATTCAATTGGAGATATATATTTAAATTTTAAATCAATATCTTTTAACATTTTTTTAAATAATATATTAACTTTATTATTAATATCCGATATCCTTTTACAATTACCGTGTGGTTCAAAACGTTCTATAGTATTTTTTTGTAAATTAATGATAACCATATTTGTATGTCTTTTTTTATCTATGTCTTTACCAAAACTTATTCCACAAGTTAAATAAATCAAAATATGATTTTTATTATTTCTACATTTTTCAATTAATTCTTTTAAATTTTTTGGTATAATATAATAATTATAATATATATTAACTAATATAGTATTGCGTAATTTATATACAGTGCCATCTAAATTAATATCATTAATTATAAAATTTGGTAAACATAATACTTTATATTTATTTACTTCTTTTAATTTTATTAAAAAAAAATAATTATAAATATTATGTAAATTTTGATAATTATAAGATGTTTTATACGATTTTTCATTTGGTCCTAAATTTAATTCTTTATCTAAATATTCATCTATAGTAATAAATTTATCTTTATTTTTATCATATTTATTTAATACGTCAGTTTTATATTCTTTACTTATAATTTTACCACTATTAATAAATTTTTGAATAGTTTTCATATAATAAAAATTTGAATATATATATATAAATAGATAATTATATAAATATTTTATTATGGAAGTTATTAAAAGAAATGGAAAATCTGAACCTATACATTTTGATAAAATTACTAGACGTATTAGTTTTTTATTAAATGATGATGAAAAAAAGATTATTGATCCTATTGATATTGCTAAAAATACTATTACAAACATATATAATAATATTAGTACAACCGAATTAGATATTTTGTCATCAAATATATGTATAAATAATTGTTTAAAACATCCTTATTATGAAAGATTAGCAAGTAAAATATGTATTAGTAACTTACATAAAGAAACTGATGAAGATTATTATAATATTTCAAAGAAATTATATAATAATTATATAGATGATATACATACACCATTAATTACTAAAGAATTATTTGAAATTATTAAATTAAATAAGGAAAAAATTCAATCTCATATCGATTATAATAATGATTATAAATTTACATATTTTGGTATTAAAACTCTCGAACGTTCTTATTTAATAAAAATAAAAAATATTATAATTGAACGACCACAACAAATGTTAATGAGAGTAAGTTTAGGAATTCATGGAAAAGATTTAGAAAAAGTTTTTAATACATATAAATTAATGTCAGAAGGTAAATTTATTCATGCATCTCCAACATTATTTAATAGTGGAACAGAATTTAATCAACTAAGTTCATGTTTTCTTTTAGGTACAGAAGATTCACTAACTGGTATATATGAAACAATAACAGATTGTGCTAAAATAAGTAAACGTGCAGGAGGGATTGGAGTACATGTTAGTAATATAAGAGCAAAGAATAGTATAATTAGAGGTACCAATGGTAAATCTAATGGAATTATTCCAATGTTACAGGTATATAATTATACTGCTAGATATGTTAATCAAGGTGGTAGAAGACCTGGATCAATAGCTGTTTATTTAGAACCATGGCATGCTGATATTTTAGAATTTTTAGAATTAAGAAAAAATACAGGTAGTGAAGATAATAAAGCAAGAGATTTATTTTTAGCAGTATGGATACCAGATAATTTTATGGAAGCAGTAAAAAATGATTCAGATTGGTATTTAATGTGTCCAGATGAATCACCTAATCTTTATAATTATTATGGTAGTAAATACGAGGAGTTATATAATAAATATATAGATGAAAAAAAATATAGAGAATGTATTAAAGCAAGATATTTATGGAATAAAATATTAGAATCACAGATAGAAACAGGTATGCCTTATATTGGTTTTAAGGATAATATAAATAATAAAACAAATCAACAAAATATTGGTGTTATAAAATCTAGTAATTTATGTATAGAAATATGTGAATATTCTGATGAAAATGAAACCGCCGTTTGTAATTTATCTTCAATAGCAGTTAATAAATTTATAAAAGAAAAACATTTTGATAAAGAATTTACAATATATAGTAAAGATAATTGTGAATATTGTAAATTAGCTAAAATGTTATGTAAAAGATTTAATTATAAATATAAAGAAATTCTTTTAAATGATAGAAAAGATAGAGATAAATTATATATTAAAATAGATAACGAAGAAGATATTATAGTAAATAGTATGCCACAAATCTATTATAATAATAAATATATAGGTGGTTATCAAGAGTTTAACGTATATATTAGACCTTTATATGATTATCTTGAATTAAGTAAGATAGCAGAAACTGTATGTGAAAATTTAAATTTAATTATAGATATTAATCATTATCCGACAATAAAATGTAAACGTTCAAATTTAAAACACAGACCAATTGGTATTGGGATTCAGGGATTATCTGATTTATATAATAAAATGAGATATCCATTTGATTCTAAAGAAGCAATGGAGTTAAATAAAAATGTCATGGAAACAATTTATTATGGTGCTATAAAAAAATCTATTGAATTATCAAAAATTCGAGAAGCAAAAATTAATAAATTATTTACATTAGATAAAAACTCTAATGAATATACTGAATTATATAATGAATTAGAGTTTACAATTGAAGATAATACTCAATTTGAAAAAGATATTATTAGAGATAATATTAAAGGAAGTTATTCATCTTTTGAAAATTCACCATTTAGTAAAGGTATTTTACAATTTGATATGTGGAAAGTATTACCAAGTTCTAGATGGGACTGGGATGAGTTAAAAACTAATTTAAAAAGATATGGTTGTAGAAATAGTTTATTAACTGCATTAATGCCAACAGCTAGTACATCTCAAATTTTAGGAAATAATGAATGTTTTGAACCATATACGAGTAATATTTATACTCGTAAAACTCATGCTGGAGAATTTTATATAACTAACAAAAGTTTAATAATGGATTTAATTAATTTAGGAATTTGGAATACCGAATTAAAAAATAAGATTATAATTAATAATGGGTCAATTCAAAATATAGATGAAATCCCAGATTCTCTAAAACAATTATATAAAATTGTATGGGAAATACCACAAAAACATATAGTTCAACAAGCAATAGATAGAGGACCTTTTATTGATCAAAGTCAAAGTATGAATATTTTTATGGCAAAACCAGATGTAAATAGATTACAATCATGTCATTTTTATGCATGGAAAAAAGGATTGAAAACAGGAATATATTATTTAAGATCAAAACCAGCAAGTAATGCAATTCAAATTACAGTTGATTCAACACAAGAATGCATTAGTTGTAGTGGTTAAGATTTATTATATTTTAATTTATATATATATATATATATATATATGAATCCTAGAAAATTATTACCAAGTAATGAAAATCCTTTTGATAATATATTATATATTATTATAGAAAAAATAGAACATTTCTTTTATAAATTAAATTTTACACCTAATATGATAACTACATTGTCATTAATATTTAGTATATTATCGACATATTATTTATTTAATAATAATACTCAAATTGCGACAATATGTTATTTACTATCATATTTTTTTGATTGTTTAGATGGTTATTATGCTAGGAAATATAATATGGTAACTGAAGTTGGTGATTGGTATGATCATATTACTGATATAATTGGTATTATAGGATTATATTATATTTTTTTTATAAAAAAAAAATATATATCAATTATAATATCATTGTTTTTCGCAGTTTTATTATTAATACATATGGGATGTCAAGAAAAAATTTTTAGTAATACTAAATCACCATCATTAAATATTTTAAAATTATTATGTTCCAATACAAAAAATATTAAATATACACGATGGTGTGGATGTGGAACATATACATTAGTTAATATTATTTTAATATTAATTAATTAATTTTTATAAACTAAATCCATCATAACTACTTCTCCTCTATCTAAATCATCTTTACATCTATAATTTTTTTTATTACAAAAATTATAAATATTTTCATTTCCTATTTCATTATTACAAATATTACAAATAGGTTTTATGTTATCCGAATTATTTGAACTTCTTAAATTTCTAGAATTAATATTTTTATAACATAATTTATGATATTCTATATTATAATAATCATATTCAGATAGATTTGCGTTAGATAATATTACATTATCTGCTAATATTATTCTATTACATCCACAAAAACAATCAGTATGATATAAGTTATTATAATATTTTTGCCAAATTTCTCTTTTTATTTTTGTATTAATAGACATAATAGAATATATTATTATATTATATTATATATATTATTATC
>TARA_B110000208_G_scaffold84041_1_pt1 | contig 14657 bp, 12 predicted proteins | sample TARA_B110000208 | Tara Oceans TARA_B110000208 (sample SAMEA4397426) | marine metagenome | biome: Polar Biome; feature: [SRF] surface water layer (ENVO:00010504); material: water (ENVO:00002006), including particulate matter (ENVO:01000060) such as... | depth 5 m
TGGTGCCCAGAAGAGGACGCCGTCTATACAATTTATCTATGCAATTATAGATACTTATGACATGCCGTTTGATCAAGAACGGTCCTGAAAGCGGTCCCGATTTATGAGTCGGCTTAGAGTGATGATTGTGGCTTGCTCCCAAAATCGGACGGGTTCATGAGTCTGCTTCCGGCCCAAACCTGCCTCTCGATCATGGCTGGCTGTGCAACAGTGCGGCTCGCTAAAGCAGACATTCGTGGATCACGCGACATTTTCCCACGCCAGTGACAGCTATTTGGCCCCACAGGCGCTGATGTCAGACAATTCGAGGTATAGAATGTCAAAGGCCGCGCAGAAAACTTAGACTAAATCAACCAGCGCACCACGTTTTCGGATAACCTTTGCGGAAAGTTGAGAGCCTTGCCTAATCGCAGATTCAATCGCGTCACCGGATAGGAAAGCTGCGAGAAATCCGGCATTGAAGGAATCTCCTGCTGCAGTCGTATCGATCGTATTTAGAACCAATTCCGGGACGTAACTGATAGATTGGCCTTCTGATTCCGCGGCCAGAATTTCCCCGCCACCATTTTTGAGTACAATTAATTCTGCACCCAGGTCATGATACCGTTCAATTGTGTGCTGCAGACTGTGATCGCCAAAATGTAAAGCTTCATCGTCAAAAGATGGCAGTACAATATCGGCAATGCTAGCAGCGCGGCTGATTTCGCGACACATAACATCAGTATCTGGCCACAAATTTGGTCGCAAATTAGGATCAAAGATAACTTTACGGCCGGAATTGCGCGCTCGCAAAAGGGATTTCAATAGGGTTTCCCGGTCTTCCTCCGGTAGAATGGCGACTGTAATTCCCGAAAAATATATAGCAGCCGCAGATTGAAAAGCATTCTCTAGACGCGCTGGATCACTGGCGAGGTTGCGCGCCGCGGAGTTTTCCCGCCAATAAGAAAAACTCCGTTCTCCTTTTTCGAGGTGAATCATGTAGAGCCCAGAGGATTTCCCGGGTATTCGTGCTATGTTCTTAGTGGATATTCCCGCATTTTGCATGAAGGACACCATGCTATCTGAAACGGTATCTATGCCAACACAGCTAAGAAAAGAAACCTGCCATGATGTTGGCAGCGCTTTTCGCATATACCAAGCGGTGTTGAATGTATCGCCAGCAAAAGACATTTTGTAGTTCATCGGCCCGTGTGCAGAGAGCTCAATCATGCATTCGCCAATCGATAGAAACGATTTATTGTGTGTCACTAATCTTCTTCCTTTGTGAAATACTTTTCATGGTTTTGTCTAATGCGAGCGACGTCGACTTTGATCCGGGACAGATGTTTACGTGCCTTTTGGACAGCCTCTGTGGTATTTCCGGATTCGATTGACGCGAAAATTTCACTGTGTTCTCCTAGCGCGATTTCGGAGCCCTGAGAGGGGACTAAATAGTGCACGCGGTCCATATGGGCTTTTTGTTCTCTAATCAGTTTCCAGACAAATCTTGCACCCGATATCTCGCAAATTGTGCGATGAAATGCATCGTCCAACTGGAGAAAAAGGACATTATTGCCAGCGCTCACTGCACCTTTTTGCTGGCTCAATAAATTGGATAACTGGTCCAGACCCGCGGTGTCCGTAGTCTTGATTGCACTTTGGATTACTTCGGTTTCCAGGGCACAGCGGATATACAAGGCTTGAAGGACTTTGGTTTGGGATATCTGTCGCACGACCGTGACGCGTTGTGGCCGGATCTGCAGAAAGCCTAGTTGCGACTGACGGGAAAACGCCTCTCGCACTGGTTGTCGCGAAAGTTGCATTTGCCGTGAGATCTCGACCTCAGACATCTCAGTACCCGGCGCCAATTCCAAAGTTAGAATTTTTTCGTGGAGTACACCAAAAACCTGTTCTGCAATTGTCGGTGCGCGATGTGGTTTAATTGGCGGTATCTGGATATCCATTATTTAATCACTCCGTTGACCCGATGAACATACTAGTATATTGGTATACTTGTCACGCAAATAATTCGCGGATGAGAATAGTAACGGCTACGGGGAACCTTCTGTGAATATACTTGACGAAATTCGAATTTGTCGCTTGGAGCGGTATAACGTTGTTGGAGAATGGCATGCTCGATAAACACTCGTTACTAAGCCCTTCGGCAGATTTTCGACCCAAAGATGGCATTGTCCATTTGGGCTTAGGCGCATTTTATCGTGCGCACGGGGCAATCTACACATCCGAAGCCATCGAAAAATCTGGTGGAGACTGGGGCATTGTCGGCGTCAGTCTGGTGCGGCCAATACAGCGCGATCTGCTTACGCCTCAAGGGTTTGCTTATACCGCACTTGAACTTGCGCCCGAGGGGGTAATTCCGCGGGTGATCGATGTTATCACCAACGTTCTTGTCGCCCGCGAAAACCCCGAAGCGGTGTTGCAGGTAATGTCAGACCCCGCCATTCGCATCGTAACGTTGACCGTCACGGAAAAAGGGTACTGTCATGAACCTTCAACGGGTGCGCTAAATCGCTCTCATCCTGATGTGGTTTACGATCTAGCAAACGATCTGCCCCGTTCGGCACTTGGTTATCTGGTGCGCGCGCTACAACGACGGCGTGGCGCAGGTGTATCGCCCTTTACCGTGCTGTGCTGTGATAACCTGCCTGAAAACGGCAAAGTAGTCCAAGGTGTTGTTCTTGAGATGGCTAGACTAATTGATCCGGAACTAGCGGATTGGATTGCTAAAAACGGGGCTTTCCCGTCAACTATGGTGGACCGAATTGTACCTGCTACCAAACCCGAAGATATAGAGAAGCTCGCCGATAAAACGGGAGTTTTGGACTTGTCACCCGCAATACACGAACCATTTCGCCAGTGGGTGATAGAGGATAATTTCGTCAATAACGACCGGCCAGATTATGGTGCTGCCGGAGCGCAGCTGGTTTCGGATGTTACAGAGTTCGAGCATATGAAGTTGCGTTGCCTAAACGGAACGCATTCGTCACTTGCATATCTCGGATATCTGGCAGGCCATGAAACCATTTGCGACACGGTTTCCAATCAAGATTTTGCGGCGTATTGCCAGCATTTATGGAATGCCGAGATTATACCTTGCCTAACTGCACCTGAAGGCACGGATCTGCGTGAATATTCTCAAACCTTATTTGACCGCTATTCTAATCCCGCAATTCGGCATTTGACGTGGCAGATTGCTATGGATGGGTCGCAAAAACTTCCACAACGTATATTGGGAACCATTGAAGAAAACCTCGCAGAAGGCCGCGATTGTTCCGGCCTTATCTTGGCAGTGGCTGCGTGGATGCGGTACATCGGCGGCGTGGATGAGCGTGGTGCCACGATTGATGTTCGCGATCCATTGGCGGATCGATTGAAAAACCTTAGTGAAAGCGCCGATGATGCGGCAGGCAAAGTTGATGCTCTGCTTTCGGTTAGCGAAATATTCCCAAATAACCTGTCAACAAACCCGGTTTTCCGAAATGGCTTGATAAGCGCCCTGTCGAATTTAACGCTTAACGGCGCTCAGGCCTGTATCGCGGAGTTTTCAAATGATTGAGTCTTGGCGTTGGTATGGTCCACTTGATAAAATAACTTTGCCTGAAGTGGCGCAAACTCGGGCGACCGGAATTGTTACGGCGTTGCACGAGATACCCTACGGCGAAATTTGGACTACCGAGGCGATTGAAACACGCCAGAAAATGATTCAGCAGGCCGATCTGGGTTTGTATTGGAAAGTTGCGGAAAGCTTACCGATACATGAGGATATCAAGCTTGGTACAGGTGATCTTTCAAGCTTGTTTGATGCTTATCGAACATCGCTCCGTAACCTTGCGGCGTGTGGGGTTGATACCGTTTGTTACAACTTCATGCCTTTGCTGGACTGGACAAGGACTCATTTGACTGCCCCTGTAGATCGCGGTGGCACTGCCTTGCGGTTCTCCACACCATATATGGCTGCCTTTGAAATATTCATGTTGAAGCGGGAAAATGCGACGGAGGATTATCCCGCCGATGTATGTGACAATGCAGAACGCTGGTTCGCAAGCTCGACAGAATCCGAGCGAGAGTTGTTGTTATCAAGTATCATGTCGGGCTTGCCCGGGGCATTTACACGTTACAGTATCGAAACCCTGCGTGAGGCGTTGAAATCCTACGACGGGATAAATGCAGCTACTTTGCGGGCAAATTACGTGCGGTTCCTCTCTGAGGTCATTCCGACGGCCGAAGAGTACGGTGTAAAGATGTGTGTCCACCCGGATGATCCACCTCGAGACATTCTGGGCTTACCCAGAATTGTTAAAGATGTGGAAGACATAGCCTGGATTTTGGAGCAACAGGAGAGTGTTTCAAATGGACTTACGCTTTGCTGTGGGTCGTTAGGGGCCAATCCAAACAATGACGTACCAGAGATCGCCCGAAGGTTCGCTGACCGCATCCACTTTGCACATCTTCGGAATGTGAAATGTGAACCCGACGGCTCATTTCAGGAAGCGTCGCATCTGGGAGGGGACACTGACATGGTCGCCTTGGTCAAAGTGTTGCTCGGAGAAGAGGAGCGCAGGCGGAATAATGGTCGGAGAGATTCAGAAATACCTTTTCGCCCCGATCACGGGCACAATTTGCTGGATGACAAGAACAGAGATACACACCCGGGCTATCCGATTAATGGCCGCATGGTCGGTCTCGCGGAATTGCGCGGTGTGATCGCGGCGTTGGCACATTAGTGCGAATAGTACATCTGGAATATCAAAACCACTTATTGCGTGTTTTGATATCGGAGGGCACACAAGGGCCAGTGCCCTCCGAAACTATTTCTTTCACTGTGAACGGCATCGCCGGAGGAAATACACTTGCGCTGGAAAAAGCTGTCACTAAGCCTCGACAATTAGAAACTCTCGGTCAGTCAGCTACCCTATGTTAATATAAAGAAATCACCTGGAAATGTGCCAAAAAAGGCGTTAATCGTCTCACAAACCCAGCCGGTATACCCGACTCGCAGTTTCGCCTAGGATTTCGGCCTGTTCGTTGGCTCCGAGATTTGAAGCCCAATTGCGTACAATGCCAAGAGTTTCACCGTACCCTGCCACCAAAGTGCAGACGGGCCAGTCAGATCCAATCATCAGTCGATTGGCACCAAAGCAATCGAGAACGTGATCCAAGTACCGCGTGTAATCTGACGTCTTCCATGTAGCCCAATCTGATTGCGTTACAAGTGACGATAGTTTGCAAGATACATTTTGCCGCTTTGACAGTCGGGCTAAGTCGGTGGCCCAGGGTTCCATAACCTCACCTTTGATGTCAGGTTTGGCGATATGATCCAGCACGAACACCTGATTTGGTAACGCATCGATTAAATCGATCGCAGCCGTAATATGGGGTGGTTTGAGCAGTAAGTCATATGCTAGGCCATAATTTTCCAGAAGTTTGACGCCGCGAAGATGGGCCGGGCTTGAGGCAAAACCCGTGTCTGACCGATCATGGATCAGCATTCGCAGACCCTTTAACACTGGGTTCTGAGCTACCTTTTCTATCGCCGATTCAATGGCCGGATCGCAGAGATCAAGCCATCCAACAACCCCTTTGATGCACGGGTTGTCGGCAGCAAGGGCCAGCAGGAAGTCTGTCTCTTCCGGCATTTCGCGCGCCTGCACGGCGATAGTTCCGTCAATTCCATGCGAGTCGAGCAAAGGCTGCAGGTCATTGGGGCCAAAATCGTGACGGAGAACCCGCAGTTCGTCGCTCATCCAGGGAAAGTGCTTTGGATGGGCGGAATATGTCCAGAAGTGTTGGTGAGCGTCGATGCGAACAGTCATGGTTCGATCTGTACCTTGATCACATCCTTTTTGGCTACGGCCCGGTCCATGGCCATTGGCAGGTCTGATAGGGGATAAACCGCCGAGATCGTATTGATTGCTTTTATCCGTCCTGAAGTCATCAATCGAAGGGCAGTGTCAAATACATTGGCGAATCGAAAGGATCCGACGACGGTCAGTTCCCGCGCCATGATGTCGTTGAAAGGAAAGGTCACTTGGGCTGGTAAGGTGCCAACCTGTATCAATGAAGCTCCGCGACGTAATAACGGTATTCCGTGGGTAAGCGCTGAGGTTGCGCCGGACGCTTCGAACAACAAGTCAAAGCCCCCGTAAGATTGATCCATTGCGGATTCTTCAAAATTTGGCGCATCCGGATCAAGAGCATGATCGGCGCCAAGCTTCAAGGCTTGAGAGCGGGCGAAATCGACAGGATCACTCAATACCACAACGGCCGCTCCGAATGCTCGAGCCGCGATTGCCAGAAGTTGGCCGATCGATCCGCCACCCGTGATTAGAACAGATTTTCCAGCCACACCGCCACTCCGGTTCAATGCATGAAGGACAACTGACAGTGGCTCAACCAGAGCAGCTTCGCCCCAGCTCACACGATCGTCCAGAACGTGGCAGTTTGCGGCTGGAACCACGACAAATTGTGAAAAACCTCCGTCTAGATGCGGGTCGCAGCTTGCCGATCCAAAGAAGCGCATACTAAGACAAAGATTGTAGCGACCGGATTTACAAAAATTACAGGTTTCACAGGGGATAGAAGGATCGACCGCCACCCGCGTCCCCATCAACCCAGTTGATACGTCACTGCCGACTTCGATCACTTCGCCGGCGAATTCATGCCCGAGCACAAAAGGGCGATTGGGGACAAATCTTCCAGCTTTCCCGTGAATAAAGTAATGTATATCGGAGCCGCAAATTCCTGCACGACGCACCCGGATCAAAGCTTGACCGGCAGATGGCCTGGGAATGGCCAACCGTGCAGGCTCAAGAACCTTGGCTTCGCGCAGAAGAAACGCGTCCATCTTGCCATCTGAATAATCCGTGTTTGAAAATATGGTCTTTGGACCGGCGGTGCTGTGCATGACCAACTCTCTCTCTTGTTTGCGACAGGCGCAGTTAACTTGGTTATTCCCGCTGGAGCTGCACGAATCGGTGCAGGAAAGCCATCGAAGTAAATATGAGATACTAATATATTGGAAAAGAAATAGTCAAGAGATTAGGAGTATAAGTGATTTGTCCCAGCTAAATAGGCACTTTAAAAGTTCTTTATGTATGCCAAATAAGGAATCGTAGGCAATAAAAGAAATTCTTGCAAAAATTAGTATTCCAATATATCAGTATCCCACAGCACGCTGCGAGTGTGCTCAATATAACGACAGAGGAGGAAGATTGTGACTTCAATAAAATTTACCCTAGGTGGTGTTTTGGCGGCTGCGATAGCTGTGGCTACCCCTGTTGCAGGGTTCGCGGATGTTGCCAAAGTTGCACTGGTGCCGGGTGGTCCACACCCGTATTTTGCCGCATGGGAGCAGGCCGGTGCTGATGCAGCTGCTGATTTTGGCCTTGAGGCTGCCGACTACCGGGTGCCGCAACAATGGGAGCTAAGCCAACAGAACGAATTGCTCGAAAGCCTACTTGTACGAGGCTACAACTCGTTCTTGATATTCCCGGGTGATTCGGTAGGCACGATTTCGATCGTGGACGAATTGACAGCCGAGGGTGCTACAGTAATTTCGCTAGCAGGCTGTTTGAAAGAACCTTCGGCGGATTCATTCTGTCTAGGTACGGACACAGGCAATTCAGCTTATCTGGGCGCGAAAGAGCTCATTAGAGTGATGGGTGGATCAGGCAATATTGCGCATTTTACTGGATTCCTTGTTGATCCGAATACGCAACTGCGCATCGATGCGGTGCAACGGGCGGCCGACGAAACCAATGGTGCAGTTACTGTTATCCAGGTTATTGCCGACATCGACGCGCCGGAGCCAGCAGAAGAGAAGATCAATGCATATCTCGCTGCTGAAGCCGGCAATGTGGATGGAATTGTAACCACTGCGTGGGTTCCGGCCGTGGTCGCTGCAAATGCGTTGCGGCGTATTGGCGACAAGCGCATCAAAATGGTCGGAATCGATCATGACGAAGTAGTTGTTCAGGCCGTCAAAGACGGGTTCGTGGATGGAACAATGCTGCAAAACCCATACGGCCAAGGCTATATCGGTTCATATGCAGCTTCCAAACTGCGAGGCGGTTGTACTGTCAATGAAAACGCACCGTTCAAAACAACTGCGTTGACGTCGAAGTTCATCGATAGTGGTACGTCCTTCGTGGACGCTTCCAACATCGGAAACTACATCGGTTCGATGCAGGCTGTGACAGAAGAAATGATGGCAACATTCGAAACTACTTACCTCGTTTGCCCATAAATGTTAATCTTCGGGGCGCCCTTTTAGCGCCCCGTTGTCCTTTTCGAAAGGTCCGTGACACATGTCCGACGCTACAATCGCAAGCGAAACAGAGAAAAGATCCGAGCCTGAAGCTCAGATGCCCTCCTGGCGCCGCTTATTTTTAACAAACGAATTCGGGTTGATTGTACTGATCGTGTTGTTTGCCTTGATTTTCGCAAGCATCGCACCTGCCTTTTTTAGCCGCTTCAGCATTTATGCGACCGGTCGAACCATGGCGATCGACATTGTGATCGGTTTTGCGATGATGGTGGCCATTGTCACCGGGGGGTTGAACCTGACAGTAGGCGCTACGGCCGTTTGTGCAGTTATGTTCGCAGGATGGCTTCTTGAGTTTGCCGGCCTTTCGCTGACAGTCGCCATTCTTGGTGCCGTTGCCATGGGCGCTTTCCTTGGATGGATCAACGGTATTATCATTGTAAAAAGCGGCATTCATAGTTTCATCATTACACTTGCAAATATGAGCATCTTTTTCGGGGTCATGATTTTTCTGACTCGGGCCCAAGCTTTCCGTGGAATCCCGCCTGAAGTGGCCGCCTTCGGGCGTGCTAAGATCGGTGGCTATGTATCGCCCTTGCTTCTCGTGGCTGTCGCTGTCGGGCTGGGTTTGGCATATCTTTATCGTTATACGGCTCTGGGTCGGCGCATGCTTGCCGCCGGAGCCTCGCCGGCAGCGGCAGAATTGTCTGGTATCAGGGTCAACCGGACCTTTGTTGCCTGTCACATTTTGTCGGGCATACTGGCGACTATTGCCGGTCTTATGATGATGGCACGAACCGGCGCAGCAATTCCGTCGATGGCGGGGCACTTGGGTCAGGATTGGCTGCTGCCTGCATTTCTTGCACCGGTTCTGGGCGGCACACTTCTGACTGGTGGTCGGGCGTCGGTTGCCGGCACATTTCTTGGGGCCGTCCTGGTAACTATCCTATCTGCCGGTCTGTTGTTGATGGACGTTGGCGAATTCTGGGTAAAAGCGGTTTTGGGTCTTCTATTGCTTGTGGCTGTGTTCATCGATAAGGCCCGGCGCGTTTATCTGGCAAAAAGGAAAATGGTATGATCCCGCAATTAACAAAGTATTCGCTTTTCAAGCAGGATTGGATAGGACTTCTAGCGGTTGTTATCGTTGGTTGCACCATCATCACGGTTCTGAAGCCGGCATTTTTATCAAGTTTCAACATACAAATTCTGCTAGCTTCAATCGCCATTAACGCGATGATCGCCTTTTCCCAAGCTATCATCATCGCGATCGGGCAGATGAACCTGTCTGTCGGGGCTATCGGCGGGCTGGCAGCGATTTCGTTTGCGGGTGCCATGGATGTTTGGGGGCTGCCTGTGCCGCTGGCCATTCTACTTGGTCTGTCAATCGGACTGGGTGCAGGGTTTCTGAACGGTTGGTTGACGGCAGTGTCGGGCATATCGGCTTTCATCATCACGCTGGCAACACTCTATGTTTTCAATGGCATCAATTTGGGCATCACCGAAGCTCAGCCTTTCTATGGCATTGCTGAGAGCGTGAAGGCTTTTGGCAACGCCAACTTGCTTGGTCCCGTGCCAATGATCGCAATACCCACATTTATTGTGATTGTCGTCTTGATAAGGATGCTCACGCGGATGCGTATCGGCCGCCATATTCTGGCTGTCGGGGGCAATCCTCATGCGGCCGAACTTGGCGGCGTATCAGTCAAGAAAACCGTGATTTGGGCCCACACAATCTCGGGCGTGCTAGCCGCGATTGCGGGTATGATCGTTGTGGCAAGGCTGCAAATTGGCCAGCCGACCATTGGCAATGACTGGTTGATCACCTCTTTTGCAGCCCCGGTAATTGGGGGCGCTTTATTGGCAGGCGGCCATCTTAGTGTGATCGGTACGCTATTAGGCGTGATAATCATCACGGTCATCACCCAGGCACTTGTACTATTCGGCGTAGATCCTTTTGCCATGCAGATTGCACTTGGTGGATTGATCCTCTGGGCCGTCTTCATTGACCGAACACGTAGCTGGCGTGCCGAACGCAAGCGCGTAAAAATTGCCTGAGGGAAAAACCATGAATAAAGACACTTTTTCAGCTTTGAATATCACTAAGACATTTCCGGGAGTGAAAGCACTATCGGATGTGTCGATACAGCTGCAACCCGGATCGATCCACGCCCTTCTAGGCGAGAATGGTGCAGGGAAATCTACGCTTATCAAAGTTATCACTGGTGTTCATCAAGCCGATTCTGGAAAATTGCTGGTGGATGGCAATGAAGTGCATTTGCGCGACATTCACGAAGCCAACGAAAACGGAATTTCTGTTGTTCATCAGGAACGCCACCTAATTCCTCTCTTTTCCATCGGCGAAAACATCATGCTAGACCGCCTCGGTAAAGGACCGTTGAGCAATGTTGATTACACAAAGATCCACACAGAAGCTACAAAATGGCTGTCGGCTTTGGATCTGGATATCAATTCGCACATAAAGGTTAACCAGCTTTCGGTGGCCAAGATGCAACTTGTCGAAATTGCCAAGGCGCTATCGTATCAGTCCAAAGTTCTACTTTTGGATGAACCAACGGCCTCACTTACTTCGCACGAAACGGATGCACTGTTTGTACAATTACGCAAGCTGCGAGATCAGGGGGTATCCATCCTGTTTGTTAGCCACAAATTGGAAGAAGTACTCGATATTTGTGATCGTGTCACAGTTTTGCGCGATGGGCGCAATGCTTGTAACAGTCAGTCACTGGAGGGCATGACGCGTGCCGATCTGGTTCAGTTGATGATTGGTCGCGGTGAACGGATCGCTAATTGGGAAGTTAGGGACAGGACTGTGGGCTCTCCGGTTTTGGAACTGCAGGGCGTCGCCACGAAATCCGGACATAAATCGGTCGACCTGAAGTTGCACAAAGGCGAAATTCTGGGACTTTACGGATTGGTCGGGGCAGGCCGCACGGAACTTGCCAAAGCAATTATCGGGCTCTATCGCGTGACCGGCGGAACTGTCCTTGTAAAAGGTGAAACTGCAAACATCAAGTCTGTTGGTGAAGCGCGTGACCGGTATCATATCGGTTATGTTTCGGAAGATCGCAAAAGCGAAGGACTGATCCAAATCCATTCAATTTTGGAAAACGCCGGAACAACGCTATGGCAAAAACTTGCCAACAAAATTGGCTTCCTGACCCGTGGTCAGGTGGAGACCGAAGTTTTACCTGCAATCCAAAAGCTGGAGGTCAAGACGCCCAGTATCGACCAGATCGTAGGTAACCTGTCGGGTGGTAACCAACAGAAAGTGTCGGTGGCAAAATGGTTGGCCGCCGGTGTCGAGATCCTGATTGTGGACGAGCCTTCCGTAGGTATCGACATCAAGACAAAGGGTTATCTTCACCAGCTGTTACGCGATCTTTCCGATAATGGGACGTCGATTCTTCTGATCACTTCAGATATGCCCGAGATGATCACACTAGCAGACCGGATTGCAGTGATGAACGAGTTTTCGATCACTGGCGAGCTTCCCAACAGTCGCGATTACAAACAGATGAGTGCAGGAATTATGGATCTCATACATCAGGCCGAAGACCTTGGTGAAGAAAACCAACCGACAGCCGAGTCGGCTTTGATTGGGGCCGTGTGATCCCACATACGATATCCGCATGATGGAGGCGGCCGTGCCCGGCACGCCTGGCTGCTAGGAATTAAGCAGCTAGGTCGCTGGTGCTAGTAGGGTTTAGCGCCTCGGTGGTCGCAAGAATTACACAAGGATGTTGGGTTCGAATCCAGGCCATATCGTAGGTTCAAGTGGTGTTTCCATTAGCCCGAAATTGCGTTGCAGGCTTGAGGGTTTGGCTGATCCGATCAAAACGCTACTGACTGCCGGATGTTGCAGCGGAAACTGTAACGCAGCCCCGGCCAGTGTGGCCCCGTTCCGGCCCGCATGATCTGCCATCGCCGTAACGCGCGCGGAAATGTCGGCATTTGGAGGTCCATAGTCAAAATGCGCACCCGGCACTGCGCCGGTGGCAAGAATGCCTGAATTGAATACACCGCCGATCACTACGCCAACTCCATGTTCTTCGCAAAGCGGCATAAGCTTTGCTGTAGCTGTACGGTCCAGCAGTGTATACCTTCCAGCAAGCAGCAGGGCGTCAATCTTGACCCGGTTCATCACATCCAGAATAGAGCTCACCTCATTTGAACCAAGCCCGTAAGCCGCGATCAATCCGGCTGATTTCAATTCTTCCAGCGCCTTGATTCCCGAGTCCATGAACGTTTTGAAATGTTCGTCAAAGCTGGCTCCAAGGCTGCCACGCTCTAAATCATGCACATAAATTATATCGATCCGGTTCAAGCCCAACCGAGCAAGGCTGAACTCAACCGAGCGTAGGATCGCATCATGCGAATAGTCGAAATCTACCGCAAATGGCAAAGGGTCGACGAAACCGTAATCTGGCACCTGATCAACGGGTACCGCACGCAGCATTTTTCCGACTTTGGTAGAAAGCACAAAATTTTCACGGCTCTGCGCTTGCAAGAAATCGCCGGTTCTGCGTTCAGATAGCCCATGGCCATAAAACGGGGCTGTATCAAAGTATCGCATGCCACCATCCCAAGCGGCCTGCATTGTTGCCATAGCCGCTTCACGGGCCACAGGGGCGTACAAATTGCCTAGGGCAGCAGCGCCGAAACTGAACTCAGTCAGTTCAAGTGAAGTGCGCCCCAATGAACGAGTTTTCATAGCATGTTTCCTTTATTTGTGTTCAACCTGTTGACGACAGTTTTCGTGAAGTACCAAGAATCCGTTTGGTGCGGCCTAGTTTTGTATGCCCATGATTTTGACCAAAGGGCTGCCGTTTTGTTGCGCGTCACAAATCTTTCAGGTTTCATATTCAGTTGCCTACTTGACCTTTGTAATGGCGCCGACAATCTGGTCTAGGCAAAGGGTGCAATCGACCTTAGGGAGAAGTTCGGGGAATCCATCGCTTTGCCGTTTATTAGGCGCGATTGATACTAGTATGTTGCACTTTCCACCTAGGTAATATATTGGTATTTAGGTTGTGTCAAGTTGTGATATCTAGTATTGATAGTCCCGTAACGTTGAAGGTTAAACATTCACAATAAAAAGACTACATGATAGTATTTGCTTTCAGCACGACCCATTATAAATGAAAATCGAGTGACGAACTATGGCAAGACCTAAAAAATCAAAATTGGCGAAAGATAATGTCATGGTTTCTGATATATCGGGCTTGCCAGACACTTTGATCAAGACGATTGACCCAGCTTTGCCAAAAACAGCTCAGGTCTACGGCATCATGCGGCGCGCTATTGTAGGCCTTGCACTGCAACCCGGAAGCATCCTGAATGAGAAACTGATCTGCGATCAGCTTGGCATTTCGCGTACACCCTTGCGCGAAGCCATTCTTCAACTGCTTGCAGAAAATCTTGTCAGTGTAGTTCCCAACTCAGGAACCTATGTTTCTAAGATCGATCTGCAAAGTGTTTTTGACGGTCAATTGGTGCGTGAAGCTCTTGAACTGAAAGTCGTACGTCTTGCCGCGACCCGGATGACGCCGCATTTCGAGCGCGCCCTTGATTTCAACATTTACCAACAAAAACGAATGGCTCAGGATCAGGATTTTGACGGGTTCTATGAACTCGATGAAGCCTTTCACAGCATGATCACCGAATTTGGCGCCTCGTCTTATGTCTGGAAAATCGTGAACGGCGCCAAGGCACAGCTTGACCGGGTACGCCGCCTGTCGATCCCTCTGCACAGTCATTTGGAAATTGTGTTAGCCGAGCACATAGCCATTGTCGACGCCCTGAAATCGCGGGATTCTGATGCGGCAAATGCGGCTATGGCGTTGCATCTCGACAGGACTTTTGACATGATCCGCTTACACATTGTCGAGCGGAGTGAATATTTTTCGGCGGATGCCAGTGACGTATTAAACGAATACACACCTGAGCGCTGACCTAGTCCGCGTCGTAAACACTCGGCATTAGGTTGGAGAAACCCTTTGGCTTTTAAAAGCGTAGCCGCCGCCTAAATGAGTAACAGAGGCGGCATTAAAGCGATACAGGATCACTTCAGCTTTCGACAAACATACATTTGTTGGCCAAGTCGCCGTGTTTGGTTCAGATTATGGATAAAGATTTCATGAACAATTCAAGGCCAATGGTTACAGCGACTGAATGACCGCTAAGTTGTCGATGGTTTGTCGCCACAACTGTAATCGAAGTGAACGGCTGGTTTGCGGAATATGCTAATACTACTTCGCGTTAGCGGCGAAGGTCTCCTTACCGCCCTTCATGTAGAAATGTGCATGGTGCAGCATTTGTCACTTCGGGGTTTTCTTGCGTTCACTGCGATTGGCACCAATGTCCGCACCAGCTT
>TARA_B110000208_G_scaffold93661_1_pt1 | contig 14520 bp, 1 predicted proteins | sample TARA_B110000208 | Tara Oceans TARA_B110000208 (sample SAMEA4397426) | marine metagenome | biome: Polar Biome; feature: [SRF] surface water layer (ENVO:00010504); material: water (ENVO:00002006), including particulate matter (ENVO:01000060) such as... | depth 5 m
TACGTTTACAACGCTCAATTGAAAGCTCGACCGTGAGCGTGGATGCGGACGAGCGTACTCTTAAGTCCACCGTGCTCGCACGCATTCAGTTTCAAGATACTCTCAAACTTGACTGCCGCTTCATGATTCGCAAATGTGAGCACTTCTGGATTCTCTTCCCGCTCAACGTGGTGGCGGTGATTCCCCACGGAGTGAAGCGGTCCTTGGATAATCACTGCGACCTCTTTCGTGCCTCGATTTGAGCAACGCTGGGTGCGGAGGCGTGAGATGGGGCGGCACCAGCGCTCACGCCACTGCAAACGCAAGGCGGACTGGCTACCAAGCGCAGCTTGCAGGGCGCTAACTTCCTCCCCCTTCGATGTGGAATACCACGTCAGGACCGTCCGACCAATCCGATCTGCGTCGGTGAAGGAGAGGACGAGCACACCCGATGTGCTCCACCCAATACGACGGTAGATTGCGTCAACAATCAGCTTCCGCTCCGCAGCCGTCCGAACGTAGAGCGAGAAGCGATCCGAAACGAGCGCACCATTCATCTCACTGTTCTCTTCAATGCCATTGTCGACAACAAACTGCGCACGAAACGGCACGCCACGGAGGTGCGTTCGACGATCAGCAGCATCGTCCGTAAAGACAAGCTTCTCATCATCCCTCCCCACCTCCCTGCTCCACCCCGTCTCGGAATCGATCTTCCCATCCCGCAGCTCAAGATGGCATGTCCCATCGTCGTTAATTTGAAGCGAACCCTCGTACTTCTGCGGAGAAGGGAGGCATGTAGAGAGGAACGGGGGTCTCCACTTCGGATTCCCATGCCATGCGATGCGAAAAGCGGGAAGCGTCGCTTTGTATCGCCCCGTGCTCTCGCAATTCAGCTGCGTAGCAATCAAACGCTGCTCAAGCTGCAACGTCGTGATGCGCCGAAACGGGCCATCGGGCGGCGCTTTGCTCCTCAGAACAGACATGGAGGATGTGGGCAAAAAATCACGCGCCATTACCATTTGATCGTCCGACTTGGGATCGTACGGCCAGCGACGCTTCTTGAAGAGACCTCCACGCGGACCGAAGATCTCGTCGAGCCGCCGCTCAACGAGCATGCACGCGTTCGTGCCAAACTCATGCAGGCGCCCCGCTTCGTCCGCATCCCAGTGGTAGAGGTACGTCCCGCGGCGCTTCCACAATGTCTTCATGTCACCACCGCGTCCGCTCTCCGTGGTGGTGCTTTGAACAATGTTCTGCAGCACGGCGTGACCGTAGACCTCACGTGGGCTTAGCGCCATTAAAGCACCTCTGTGCGGCACAACGCCGCGAAAGTACGATCGACAGTCTGGGTGTCGATGCTGCATCAACTGAGCGATATCTTCCACTTTTTTGGCAAAACCATGGCACTTGAAGCGGTTCAGAACATCTTTCACAATGATTAGTGTAGGTTTTGCAAATTCCTCTCCTCCATCGACGAGGATGGAGACCACTTCGACGACGAGATTCGAGAATCCAAGCTTCAACGCGTTCGATAAACGCGTTGATCTGTGCTGTAACCCAGTTAACAACGCGGAATTCCCACCAACTGTCTCAAGAGCGAGAGCGGTGAAGAGTTTATCGATGTTCTTTTTGTACCTTTCTACCACAAAATCCTTCATCGCCCCCGGATTTGGTTTCTCCACCGACTGTGGCCACGCGAGCTGCGGGACCTGCAGCTTCAACCAGTTCCCCGCTAACTTTTCCGCAATATCAACTAATTTAGACAAGAGCGGAACGCTCTTCAAGACGTCCCCGATCATTCCCAAATCCGTCACGAATGTGGTGATGCCCCCGATCTTGACTTTGATTGCGCTGATCCTTAGGTGGTGAATTCGAATCGGTATCGCGTCTGCTTTTGGTTCGGGGAAATCGGGCTGCAACTCAAGGTGCACTAAATCGATCGTGTGCGTGCGACGATTGGACGACGTGTCGCTCGAGGTACGGGGCTGCCGCATCCAAGAGTCCTCGCTCACCTCGCGCTGCCGAATAAGGAACGATTTATGCCACTCTGCATGAGAGTAGCGAAATTTACTCCCCTCGTCATCGCCTTTGTTGTCGAGATTGATGACGAGCGTGCGATTCAGCTGCATATCAACGGACTTGCATGCAAGGATCGAGGGGTAGCTTACCCACTGAACTTTGATGAGAAACAGCGGCGCGCGACCATGCGTGTGATGGGTGCGGTCGCGGATCATCTCCGATGATGTGTCGCCGAGCTCTTTGCGCACAAACTGCTCAACGTGCTCCAGCTCAGGCACAATGTTGCTGTTCACAAAGCGCTCAACATCAAATTTGAGCCAATTCTTCGCGACCTGCCAAATCATCGCACTATCGTCGTCATCGCTCGCATCTGCGAATGGGAGCGGCGCAGGGCAGAGTAGCGGATCGATCTGTACCGCCCACGGATCGATCTGCCTGCGCACCATCTCATCGACGGGCTGCGCCGAATCGATCTCGAGCCAGTCGACTTGCGCTTTCAGTGTTGAGTGCCCATCGTCATCGATTTGGACCAAGACATCGAGATCGCGGATGAGGAGGTGAACCCACTCTTCCCGTGCGCGTGACACACCCCCGCGTGGACCACCAGGCGGAGACGGAGTCGGGCAGATCACGGCGGCGCACAGCGAAGGGAGCACGATGTGCAGCGCGGTGTTGTTCTTACTTGCGACCCGCTCGTGCCGTGTCCACTGCATCGAGACATCGAGACACGGTACGTTCGCAGGCGCACTTTCAAGGCTCCCCCCCTCGTGATCAACGTACGCCACATCGAGCTGATACTTTCCGCTCCACGTCGACTCGGAGCTCGGGACGTCGAGCCATCCGCGCGCAACGAGACGATCGTTAGCGTGCTCACGTCCTTGATCATGAATCTGCGTCAAGCCGTCCATATTACCAAAGAAGTGAAGTAGCTTTTGCACTTCGACGTTCCCTTCCACCCCGAGCTGCGCGCCGACGTCCATCACTGGACCAAGCTTGTGCGTCTGAAACGCGTAGATCTCGACGCGCATCTTCAGCGTTTGATCAAGGCGTGATTTGTGTGCGAAAAGCAGCTGGCGGTGCTCAAAATTCACAGTGTGCGCGTGCGCCGGAGACACTGGATTTTGAAGTGTCGCGTGCGTCCATTTGAATTTGGTAGATTCAGCGCCATCTTCCTTCTCTTGAATCTTGCCAATCAACTTCTCCATCTTCAACGATGTGACAGGAAGATCCTCTCCATCTCCACGCTTCCCCGCGCTCTTGTGCAGCTGGACGAACGTCGCACCAGGATATAAATCCGCGGGTGCACCCTCAACGGCTTCAATCGCGGCGACGGTAGCTCGCTGCTCCTTTCCTGAGTTGACGAGCGTGAGTCCAAGCTTCGCCCCGCCCTGTCGCAACGGAACTTTCACTTTGCGCGTATACCCGCGTGTACCGGTGGGCGTTGGTGACGGAGTCACATCTGCGTGCAATGTGTTCTGTGGAACTTTGCCAAGGTAACAGACAGCGAATGCTTTCACCGACCCCATACCCGCTCCTGAGGATTGCGGCAACAAATCAGCTGGCAGCGTGAGACCAGTGAGATTGCCGAGCTCAACGACGAGCGTCTTGCCGTCAGCGCTCCCCCCTGCATAGCTACGAGATGTCTCTGATTCTTTCTTCATCTGATTGAACCAGCGAGCAGCACGCAGCTTCGCGCCGTAGAGATCAAGCAGCAGCTTCTCGCGTTCATCTGAGTGAATGCGACGACTCGTATGCACCCAATCGCTCGTCCACACCGCGCTCAGCTCGATGTTACCACGCTCGCTCTTCGTAGTTTCATTACACGGTTCGCTCAGCTTCACATCAGCACCAGGGTTCTTGAGCGGGAACCATAGACTCTCTGGCATTCGGACATCATCGTCCGCATCGCCACTCCCACCGCCGCTAATGGCTTTGGCTTTATCAATCGAGCTTTGATCGCAGAGCTCCGTCGACCAGTACTTCTTCCCAATCACAGCTTCTCCAACGAGCTTTGCTTTCACAAAATCATTCTGGTCAAAGACGCGAATGGTGAAGCAATCGGGATCAGACGCAAGAGCTCCGCCTTCAACTTCTCGATCTTCCAAGGACAAGACGAGATCTTCATTAAACTCCGGCTTTGTCCCAGACTCCACGCGGGTTGCCTCGTTGAGTTTGACACGCTCCGCATGACGCCAGTACGAGTGACCTGGAATATCGTCGACCGTGCCAGCTAAAGGCGGGCCAAACGACGCCACAGCGTAAGGGTCACACAGCTTGGCATCGTTAGGGGTCACACAGCTTGGCAAATGCTGTGAAAAAATGCCTAAAGGCTCGTCCATTTTCGGTAGGCCGGCGCATCGCTTGACGCGAACGCAAAGCTTAAGGCGGCGACGACTCGCGTCCATCTCGGTGTGTTCGGTGTGGCAGAGGCTCCTCTTCCGATCGATCTCACTTAAGGTCCTGTGCAAGTTAGAGAGAGCGTCGTTCTCACCAGTCAAGCGCTGAATCGCCTCTTGCAGATGGTCTAGCTTGACGGCGATCGAGCGTCTCTCATCTTTTTCATACTTGCGATTGTCAACATCGGAGACGGTGACGACATGTGTGCTCTTGTCTTGGGTCACACGAAAGTACAGCTTCTTTTGAACAAAAGTGTCTTGCTTCATAGGAAGCTGCTGCGAGCCAGCGCCCACCGATTGGTGATACAGCATCTCACCTTTTCCTTCGACATGCACGGATTTTTCCGAGTCCGCAGAGACGGCGTCCGCGACAATGAAAGACGACCCTTTCTCTGTTGTCCGCTCGTGCTTAATCCCAATATCGTCGTCGTCATTCGCACTACGAGGGCAGTTCGTTGGGATGCGTCGACGTCCAAGCAGCTTCAATTTGCACGTCTGAATCGAAGCAGCAGGTAGATAAGTATACGAGATCGGCATAAGCACAGCGCTCGATGGTGCATCGTCCACCGTGCAGTGAACCGTGAAGAACGCGCTCTCGTTCACAACTTTGATCATCAGCTCACTCTCATCGAGATCTGTGACGACGAGGTAGTTCGAACCATCCACTGATGACATTTGCCAAATCAGCGACATGTAGGCTACTTTTGTGGCACCGATGCGCTCAAAGCCGGCGGAATTCAATCGCACATCGACATCTGGTAGCACTCGCGTGCGATCAAACGAAGCAGAGCTGGCCCGATCTGGACCGCTGATCGGGAGTTCGACCTGAGTGTGATGACTTGCACCATCGAGCGGCTTGAACTCCTGAGACCAAGAGCCCTTCTCATCGAATAAGGCGATTTGCATCTTTTTCGAATCATCTGATGCGTATATCTCCGAGCCGCCTCGCTTCAGCTTGAACACCTCGCTATTCGTTTGTTTGTAAAACACATCGTGCGAGGAGTTGTTGACGATGAATGTGCGCGGCTCAAGCACAATAACAGTGGTCTCTTTAAAACGACCAGGTGCGGGGTGGCTTCTGATTGCCATCGTAACTTGCGCCGATCCTTTTCGAGAGCCTTTTTTGTTGGGAACAGAAATCTTGACGAACTGCTCTTTCTCTTGGATTCCATCATCGATGTTGCCGCAACACATACCATCCTTATTGAATTCGCAGGTTTCGGACCAGGTCGTCGACGATTTGAAGCGAAGCTTCACTTTTCCACGGAGTTCCTTGTGCTCATCGTCTTGTTGCCTGTGCGGTGAAAAGAGCGAAGCGTACGTGGTCCACGTCGAGCTTTCGTCACTTTTCACTGGCTCCGCGGCAACGATGCTACGAGACAGTAGCGTCGCTCCCCCCGCCTCTTTCCCCGTGCCTTCTGGACAAATCTCTTTCACTTCAAGCTCAAAACGCTTCTCTCGGGCGACGATCCAAAACTCGCTATCGAAAACGATGTGGCGCTTCGCACGATAATACCCGGCCGTGCTGATGCAGTGCACCCGCACCCAGTGGTGATTATCATCGAAGCCCGAGCCCTGAATGAGTTGTTGCAGCTCCGCCGCATGAGCGCTCATTTGCATGTTTTCAGCGGCTGCTCCTTTCCGCCATTTCTTCTTTGTCGGCACAAGCGTCAGCTCGATGTTGTCAATTGGTTCATACAGCGTGACGATGTCGCCAGGAGACATGAGCACTGGAAAGCCGCGCACTCGGCGATGACGCGAGTGTATCTTTCGACGAAGACTCAACTCGACGCGAATGGGGAGCAAGTTCTCAAAGCGCGCTGTCGGCTCAAGACGCAGCTCCACTGGTCGAAGTCCATCATCGCCCGACGCTATGGGGTGGTCGAGAGAGCTGGCAACAAAGTGGCACGCGTAGCTGAAAGGGTGCCTTCGCATCGCGTTTGGGACGCAATAATGGAAGCAATTCGATCGAAGTCCAAGGTCTCGATCGGCAGGATTTGAGTGCCAATTCGAGTTTTGAATCACAGGACGAGCTGTGTCATCTCCGCGAGCTGACGCAGAGCGGCGGCTCTTCATCATCGAGTTCCGCCCAAGTGATCGCCGCTCCGCTGCGCTCGAGTGCTGTACATTAAGCGTCAGCAGTGAGCGCACGGATACCCACTCTGAAAGCGGAAAGCGCTCACCGAGCGCAGCTCGGCGTCGAGGCCGCGCACGGAAAAACCACGAGTCGGTGCCATTTGTGCACTGCATCTCGACCGGTACGCACGCATCCGCACCAGGCTCCAGCACGATCCGCTGGCTCCCGTGCCCTTCAAATGCAGCTTGGAATGCGCCTGAGTGCGACAAGCGTCCAAATGCGAAGATGAACTCAAAACCAAGCGACACTTCGCTCTTGATTGTGAGGAGCGACTGTATTCGTATTCGTGGCACACCACGGTACACGAACTGGCACACGATATTCTCGCCAACAATCCGCTGCATGCGAGAGAGCATGTCAATCTGAATTTCCATCGTCTCCGGTGCAATTAAACTGCCGCTGTGGAGCTCGAGCTGGAGAAAGCGCTGCGTCGGCTCTCTCGCTCCTCCCACCTTCACTTTCGAATCGAGTGCAACGATCGGTATGTGAGTATCGAGGAGCTGATTCGCAGCGACGTGGAGATCGCGCTGCTTCCCACCCTTTACAACGAGCACAGTCGGACCGCCGCACGCGTTCTCGAGCACGACCATCTGCGGCAGCTGCTCCGACGCAGCCGGGGCGAGGTCTTTATCACCGGCGTCAAGCAATGCGATTGTGCGCTGGATGCAGCCCAAACCTTCGCACGTGACGTTCAAGTTCAGTGCGCGCTCTGATGAGAGTTTGTAATCATCTTGATCGACCGCACCAGTCGAGCGCATCATTCGCCGCTTCCACACCACTTTCACTGGCCACCGCAGCAGCACATCTTCCCACGCAGGCACGTCAAGGCGCGTGTTGTGCGACTCAATACGAATGTTTGCTTCAAGGCGGACGGTTTGGATCGTGCGGCTATCGCTGGGCAGCTGAGACGCTTTGTACACCGACGCAGTGAGCGAAGCCATGCTCACTCTCATGAGAGCCAATTCCATGCCGGATATAGTGTCATCCACCACCGTCATTTCGACAAGAGGCAGCACGACCGCCATTGCAGTAACCATCTCCGTGGAGGTCACATCTTGCGGAACGACAGTGTCGCGATCTTCACCACGCGACGCTGCGCCTGAAGACGCATCTCGCGCTGCACTTGTCTCTGGTTCAGCGACTGTGAGGTTCGCAACAACGCTCTGCAATCGTGCTATCACCCGAGGGCCGGCACGAATGCGCAACGCAGCTTCTTCTCCCTCGAAAGTCGAAACAGTCAGTCGCTGCAGCTGCCCGCCTGCCTTTTGCGCTTGCTGCTTGAATACAACGCTGAGGCTGATCGGTGGTATCAGTGCAACAGGCCACTGACGACCCGCCGAAGAGAGCCCGCTCCGCGTATCGACAAAGAAGCGGATGAGCTTCGCACGGGCTCGCATTTGACCAAAGCTATCCTGAACGAGAGCTGCATCGAGTCCGAAGCCGACTAAGATTTGCGGCGATCCGTGCTTCGCGCGCCACTTTTGAGGTCGATAGTCAGAAGCTCGCGCGGCACCGTGAGTAATCTCGTCGCTGTTGCTCGAGGTAAAGGCACGATCGTCTTCGACGAGAGCGACATTGACGCGGAGCAATCGGATTGCGTACGTCTTGTGCCCATAGCTGAGACTCTTCCCTTGCGCGTCTTTTCGAGCAGGAAGCTCTCGCATGCGCTCCCACGATAGCTTTGCATCCATAATATTTGGCATTGGCGCAGGACGCGACACCTTCCCCTTCGTACTTTGCGTCGGAGTGCTTTTGCTTTCTGCTCCGTCCGGCTCCGAAAATTGGCTCGAGAGCTTCTGCAACCACATCATGCGAGAACCAGACATCGTAATATCGACGGTTCCATCGGCACCACCGCGCGAGGAGGAGACAGTGCGCGCCCGGACTGCCATAACGCGCTCGCCACGATACATCTTCTGCCGCATCTTCACGACCAAACCGGGCAGCTTCACAATGGAATAATGCTTGATGGTGTTTTGAAAGATGTCCGACCGTATGAAGTAGAGGCGCACATCATTCCCAATGAGAGAAAACAAGTTGAGCCCAGGGTACGGTCGACTCCACTCTTTCGAGACCACTCGCGCTACGATCGCGTCACTGCGTTTATTCGAAAGGTGAAGCTCCTCAACTGTGAGCTCGCAGGAGAGGTCATCGAGGGCTGTAAGTGGCACAACAAACTTGGTCGATACGAGCGTAATATTGACGAACATGGCAAATGGCGCGTCTGCTTTCGCGTTTGGCTGAAGCGCTGCCGCTGCCTCATCACCATCCTCATCCTCCCTCTCCTCATCCTTACTATTCGTGAGAGAATTCGTATCCAGCCACGTCTTGATTTGCTTCAAAAAGATAGCGTGCAGCTCGAGCTTCAAGCACGACGTTGTCAGCACAATGCGCTGATCGCACCGACCGCAGCGTGGATCTACGTACGCGCTCGTTCCGCGTGCCTTGCTGAAAGTATCGAAGTTGCACTCAAGAACGTTCAGCACGCCACGCTGCAACGCTGACGGTTGCCGCGTGATAACGTCGAGAGTTGTACCGCGCACGTCCGTAGATGTCACAACAAACGAAGCACAGCGCACTGACTTCAAATCCACCAGCCTCGTCGATGCCATGTCAAAGTCAACGTTGCGAAGAACGCCGCATATGTGATCCAACTTCGTGGAAAGCGAGAGCTTCACTTCGAAGTAGTCAACGTGAACGTTCATGCCCGACATCGAGCGCCAACCATCGCCGAATTCGTTCGCTGCAACATCCAGCGTCATCTCGCTTTGCACATCGGCGATCGTTGGCGAAGTCTTCGATAAAACGAGAGCTTTGGGAGGCGAAAACGCGGCTAGCGCGTCTTTCACGTATCGCTGAATACGTATGAGGCACGGAGGCGTCGAGCCTTCCGCTGGCATAACATCAGCAATTATCTTGACCCGACCGAGCGTGAGCGCCAAGAAGCTATCTGCGCGCGCATGTGCGTACGATTTATCACCAAACTGAATCGTTTCCTTGCTCATCGAGAAGGCGTTTCCTTTCGCGGAAGGGTGGTAGATGCGCAGCACTTCGAACGGGCCGCCATCTTCAGCAGCAGCAGCAGCGTCAGTGCCAACGCCAGCGTTGGCAGGGGAAGCAAGAAGGCCAAGCTTGAAGTCGACTTCAAGCCCTGATTTGAGTGGATAGCTCATCGTGCATACGTTCAGCTGCTCGAGGCTAAGCGTCGCAATGGGCAGAGGAGAGGATGGTGTGCCCGAGATTTCGACGTTGTACGCGGAGAGGCTTGCCGCACTCGTGCCACCAACGACAGTGAGAGTGGCATCGTTTGCGGGAGTCGCGCCATTGAGTGAGGTACCCGTGACGACAACAGTATCACCCTCTTCGTAATTTGAGCCCGCTGTCGTAACACTGAAGAGGTATGTCCCGGAGCCTGAGTTGGTAATCGTGAAGATCGCACTGCAAGCCCCCGCAACCGATGTCTCCACCGTTTCACCAACATTGCCCTGAATGCCTCTCTCCGTGAAGCTCGAGCGCAAATTATGGATGCGCTCCGTCACAGCGAGCTCCACACGGTCGAGCGTTACACTCATTTCCGACTGTAAGCGGTTTTTCGGATCGGACTCAGCCAGGCGTTCCAGCGCAGCGTAATCGCCGCGCGCGATTTGTTCACACAGCGCTTCTGCTGCTCCCGCAACAGCCGATGCAAAGACAGCCGCAGCAGCAGCTGCAGAGGCAGCGGCGAACATGACGTCATCAACACGCTGAGCGATGGGTGCAAAGACCTCGGTGATCTGCGCTTGCACCGACGCCGAGAAGCTTCCAATTTGTGCGACCGCGGCAATTGAGAGTGGTACCATGGTGGTGAATTCCGCGGCCCCGATACACAGTTTGCTCTGAGGCAACGAAGCAAGTCCGTGCTGCCGCGCCAACGCATCCGCAGTCTCTTGCGAGACGGTGATGACGAGTCTTTCCTGCGTTACTCGTATGTCTCGCAACCGCACAAACGGATTTCTTGCAATGCCTTCCATGATCATCGCGGTGAAGCCAGACGCTGGCGTCGAGCAATTCCACAGCGCCAAGTCGATGTCCGCAAACGAGTACGCAAGTCCAGTGTACATCTTTTCCCGCTCCGTCTCGACCTTCCCTTCGTGCGCGATACTTTTCACTTCAAAACGCTGCGCACTCATTGTGGCGCCCACAATAGCCTCGCGGCGAGAGGCGCGCGCACGCGCGTTGGGCACGCCAACATGCAATACAATGTGTTCGAATCGGACGCTCAGCTGAAGCTGCGAGTTGAGATACGCCGCTGCGACGAGCGCGCCTTCAGCGCTCGTGAGCCGCGGCTTCTCCAAACTGTCCTTCTCCGCAGTCGCAGCAGCGTGTGGCCTTCGAAACGCGACTTCAACCCACTTCATCACTTTTCGAACTGTGTGCAACGTCGCGGCGGAGACGGCGAGAGCAATGGGAGCAATGCCGGCTGCTAGAACTGCGCTGCGGTTTCTATCCCCCAACAATGAGGCCGCATCGGCGTCGAGCTCCGCGATAACAACGGGATTCCGCTCCTCGCGCAAGCATCGCGTGCACGACCACGGCACACCGGGACCATTCACACCATCATCGCACTGTGCATAGTAAGGCAGACCACCGTAAAAGACGGAGATTCCCGCCTGAGTGACGCCCGGAGCTGCGCGGCACGCAAGCAGCTCTGACGTTGCACCAGACGCGACGTTCGGCTCGACGAGGCGCAGCGCGCCAATGGAGGCGAACACGTCCATGAAATCAGTTCGCCGCTCCACGCAAACGTCGAGGTCGTCCACGTTCAGCCGGAGCAGTGGCGGCGCTGCCTCCCCAGTGTCGCTCGGCTGCGTATCTTGGCACAGCTCCACGGAGAGCGACACTGCGCCTCTTGCGTTGCCGCCGCCGCTGTCACCCGCAGCAGCACTACCTAGCCGAATTGTCATGGAAAGGTCCTCCGGTTTGCTGGTATTCCACCAGTCACGCGACTCAGCAGCGTGGGGCTGCATCATGAGCGCTCTTCGCTCTGCGTCGTACTCCGTGCCAATGCGAACGATCGCTTCGGCCAACTCAGCTTTCGCTTCCTCCGACGCGCCCCACACCCAGCTCGCCCCCTCGTTGGCCTTGGTATCAGCCTTCTTCTCCGCCTCCTTCTGGCGCATATCAATTTCGAGCCGCCGCAGTGCCTGCGTTCGTAGCCGCTTGATGTGCACCAGCGCCGTCTTCGGCTCAACGCGCAGCAGCATATGTTCAACTTCAGCAAGTGGCTCATCGTACGACGTCACTGCTTTCCCATGCACATGGAGCGCGAGGTACTTTTTGACAAACAACTCTTGGTACTTTGCGAGCTTGTGCAGCGTTGACCAGCGCACGACGGCAGAGGCTTTATGCGCATCCTTCACCTCCGCGCTGAGCGCGTCGAAGGCGTAGCGCCACCACTCCCCGGGCGGGACGTCACCCGACACCTCTGCTGCAGCTGCGGTCGCAGCTGCTGCGTTGCCCGCGGCGATGGCGTCGCGCGTCTGCGCGTGCGCTCGCGCGAGCGCCCGTGCTTTGGGGTGGAACCTCCGCATCTCTGCAAACTTGCCGAACTCGCCAAGCTCATCGACGACGTTGAGAATGCGCACCATTTGCACTGGAGTGAGGGCGATGTTGAGACCGGGCGCGACGCGGCTGACGGAGACGACGGGGCCGTGCTCGGCGCTGCTTCCCGCGTTGATCCACCCCGAGATGCCAGACGTCTCCGCGTCGATCTCGAGCGGGCGCAGGATGTACGGCAGCGGACGCGGCGAGGCAGCGCCGCTGATATGCGCAGCAGCGGCATCGCCTTCAGCTTCTGGTCCGATGATAGCTAGGCCGCGCACAGCGAGCACGATGCGCTCGCTGCGCTCGCGTTCGAGCTTTGCTGTCACCTCGCGCAGGAGAACGGTCATGGTCGACGCCTGCGTTCGCCGCTCGCGCACTTTGAGCGAAACGCCGCGGATGGTGACGTCGAGCGCGACTCGCCGCGTGAGCCCACCCGTCATCCACTCCGTCCACGTCTCCGCCGCGTCCACGTCGGCGTCGGTCTTTGCGTCCGGGGGCGTCCACGCCTGAATCCGCTGCGCAATCTTCGCGTCAATCTTCGTTAGCGCATTCCTCAGCCTTTTCGCCGCCGCCGCCGCCCGCTTCGTACGCTTCTCGTCGCTCTCGAACTGTGCGAGCACCGTCTCGTCCGGATCGCACGCCACCAGCGTGGCCGCGATGCCTTCAATGAGCACGGTCGCCGTGATGCCGGAGCGACCGATCTCGATCTTCACATCAATTGTCTCGACGCTCCCATCCTCGAGGTCCATGCCGAGGCCGAAGTCGACGAGGAGGCTCTTCTTCAGCTGCGCGCCCTTGAGCACGAGCGTCGTCGTAAAGCCCAGCGAGACGGAGCGATCGAAGAGCTCATCCGCGTCCACCACGTACGCGCTCAGCACGCCCTTCAGTATGGACGCGACCTTCGCGCTCGCCATTACCGAGGTCGTATACACCGATATTTATTTCGATTTACACACTTGTTTATGACTGAATTCTCTTCATACTTTATTAATGAAGGAAGAAGGGAGGAAGAAGGGAGGAAACCACTTCGCCAACGCCACTTATCTTCTTATCGCTGATCTCGAATCATCCTCCTCCGAGTCGGGCTCGCTCAAGCGCAAGCGTATCGAGAGGAAGGTTAGCTAATGAGTAGTAGTGACCCCCTCCTCCCCCCACGCTCTCACGCTTTGCTCTCGGAACGAGTATGGAGCTGCTCGCGCGCGGAGGACTGCGTCGCGGCGGAGCGCACAGAGGAGAGCGCCGTGCTGGGCACAAACTGCTCGGGATCAAAGCCCTCAAAGCTCTCGACGATGTGGTACTCAAAAAGCGAGCCGTAGACTTCGCAGACCTTGGCGACGATGAAGTCGCGGTCCACGATTGTGACTCGCTTCCCCGCCGAGGCGAGGGCGACCGCGATGGCGAGCTTTTGCGACTCCTCGACGATAGGGACGGGGCACGAGGGCTTGTACGCGACGTCGTGCATGATGTAGTGTGCCTTGTCCTCCGCGAGCAGCGCATCTGCTTGGCGAGCGGTATGGTACACGTTGTACGCGTCGGTGACGTTGGAGACCATCGCATCGACGCCAACCGACTTCGCAAAGCCCGCGAGCGCGCGGTTGTCGCGCGGGAAGCACGGGCCGCCAAAGCCATAGCCCGGGCGTAGATACTTGTTTCCCACCCGCGAGTCGAGGCCGACTGCGTGGAGGGTCGCGATCTTCTCCGCCCCCGGCGTCGCGTCGCAAATGTCGCCGACCATATTGGCGTACGAGATCTTCGTGGTGCAGAAACAGTTGATGGAGAGCTTGCAAATCTCCGCGGAGGCGGTGGTGAGGCGGCACACGTGCGGCTCGTTGTCAACGACGTCGCGGTGGTGCTGCTCCAGCAGCGCTCCCGCCTCCGCGCTCCCTTCCCCGATCAGCACCATGTCCGGCCGCAGCTGCCCTGCGATAATGTCGCCCTGCGCAATGAACTCCGGGTTGTACGAGATGGTGCAGTTTTCGCAGTCCGGGATGAGGGCGCGGGCGACGACGGTGCAGTACGTTGGCATGACGGTGCACCCGATGACGATGTGCTTGTTTCGGATCCGCATGCGGTTGAGCTGCGTCAGCACTTTGGCGACGTGCTGCGTGTCGTAGTGGCGCTGCCCTCCCGTCGACGGGGTGTGGACGAGGATGTAGAGCACCTCGGCGTGCTCGACTGCCTCGCTCATCACCGTCGTCGCACGAAAGTGAGTCGCCTCCTGGAGGAGCTCGTTCACTCGCGGCTCGTTCGTTGAAAACACTTTTTCGTTCAGTGCTTCGACGTAGCGAGGGAAGATATCAACCCCAATGACGTCGTACCCCGCGCGCTCCATTACGAGAGCCCAGCACAGCCCGAGGCGACCGATCCCAATCACGCCGACGTTGCCCTTGCGCCCCCCCGCCGCTG
>TARA_B110000208_G_scaffold25843_1_pt1 | contig 14517 bp, 2 predicted proteins | sample TARA_B110000208 | Tara Oceans TARA_B110000208 (sample SAMEA4397426) | marine metagenome | biome: Polar Biome; feature: [SRF] surface water layer (ENVO:00010504); material: water (ENVO:00002006), including particulate matter (ENVO:01000060) such as... | depth 5 m
CCCCGTCTCGCCGCGTACGAAGTATCATTGTCACTCACTCACTCCACACACCTCTCTCATTTATCGTACTCGTACTGTAGGGAGGGAAGATGAATAATTGGGAAGGCGGGATTCGCGGAAACGGTTGGATTTCAGGCGGATTCCTGCCCACCTCCGTCCGCGGCACTGTCTACAACGGCCTCACCACTGCGTGGGATTGGTACGCGACGTTCTGCGCGCTCGGTGGCGTGGACCCCACCGACCATCGCGCTGCGGCGGCGGGACTTCCGGCAATCGATTCCTATGATCACTCCAAGCTGATTCTCGGCACGAACCTCACATCCCCGCGCGTTGTGCTGCCGATCGGTACGGAGCCACGTGCGTCGAACATCTCTAACGCTCCGCTCTGCAGCAGCTACGGCCTCAGCACTGATGGGAGCGAGTACTACTATGACGAAGACATGAATGGCACGAAAATTGCAGGTCCGCCAGCCGAGGGAAAATGCACTACCATGGCCGGGATTATCGTCGTCCAAGGAGACGTGATGTGGAAGCTCCTCACGGGAGATGTGGAGCAAGACATGTTTACGGGGCCACACTACCCGAACAGAACAACGGACGAAATCTCGAGTAACTTCGTCGGCCACTGCGCGGGAGGATGCCTCTTCGAACTCGAGGCAGATCCGCAAGAGCGCCACGATCTTGCGGCGTCGATGCCGGACAAGGTCGCGGAGCTGTACGCGATGGTTGTCGCGCACGAAGCCACGGCATTTAACCCGATCCGCGGCAAGCAGGACCCGCAGAGTTGCACCAACGCGTTGGGAGAGTACAAGGGGTTCTGGGGGCCGTTCATTGCGTGATCGTGCCGCCGAAGAGGGACCAAGCTGTAACATTTACATTCCCATTCGCTAATATAAACGTGTAAAACCTTTCTACTTCTTTCTCATACTTTTCGTCGCCCGGCGTTTTTTCCCTCGATTCCGATCGGCTTCTCTCCCATGCCTGCGAGGCATGTTCGGCTTCCTCCCTCTCTCTCTGTGCCCTGTCGCCATCTCGCCACCGGTTAGGCGAGTCCGCGCAAAGCCGAGCCAGCGCTGCGCGATGCCTGTCGAAGCAGCGCTGAGGCGCACGGGCCGCCGCGCCCACTTGAAGCCCAGATCATCATCCTCAGACTCATCATCGCTGATGACCACCCGCCGTCGCCTTCGTCTTCCCCCACCACCTCGTCTCGCGTTCCGCGAGATCTTTGCCTTCGCCTTCTCAAGCCATAGCTCCATGAGCGCCGTTGACGCTGAGTTCAAATTCACTGGCTTAAAGCGCTTCGCATTCGCGCGATAGATCGCGTCCTCCTCCTCCTCCTCTGAGCTCCCAGAGTGATACGTCCCCGCGTACTTCCTTTTCGCTTTCTCTCGCTCCTCCTGCTTCTCACTCGCAAGGCAAGGAATGCAATACGTATGAAACTTTTGCGTATGTCGGAAGAACAGTTTCCACGCCACACGATCAAACTTTTGCGTTTTACTCCCAAGCTTACGGAACTGTTGATCCGCGAATTTATCAGCGAGGACGTCGATGTCGATGACCATGTGAACCTCAAGCTGTCGGCGGGAGAGGCACTTCTCACACTGCGCGCGGCGGTGTTGCAAGATGACCATTTTCACTGCGTCGAGGAGCGTGCGCCGCCGTCGCGCCTGGGCGAGCCAGAGTCGAATAATTGTCGTCGACGCGGAGTTTATCACAACGGGGCCAAAGTGATGCCCGTCTTCCTCGTCGTCATCGGAATCATCACTCGAAATGTCGGAGCGAACGCTTCCAAGAATCTTGGAGAACTGCGCAATGAGGAAAGGCCTCGAGCGGCGCAGCGTCCGTGGCGTCAAGATCTTAGGGAGTTGCTCTACTAACCATGCACGGTTATAGTCAATGAACTTGTGTCGAAATGTTTCCGACGCAATCCGCTGGTTCATCATGTACTGCTCGTGTGAAGCTCCGCGCATTGCTTCGAGCTCTGCAAAGTCTGGTAGCTCGCTGCCATCGCCCTCTTCTGAGATGGTGGAGTGCCACGCAGTATTCGCGTGCTTCAGCTGCCACAAGTTGCACTTCATCGCGATCTTCGTTGCGATCTTCTTGGACAAAAAAAGAATAACGAGGATCAAGGGCACAATAAGCAAAAGTGCTGGGTCTGCAAACATGTTGTAACTATGGCGGATCATGCTCTCCGTTGCAAGCATGACGAGGAGGATCCCCGAGACATGAATCGTGACCATTAAGTAATATTGCGATGAGAAGCACATCTGATCAAGAGTTCGCAGCCCTTCATCAATGCACTCATCAAGCGAGTCCTCCATCCCTTTCCACCGCGTCTCACGTTGCAAGAAACGGTAGCGACTGTAGACGAGATAGTCATAAATCTTCCAACCGTGTGTGAGCTCCATGACATTGTGTAGGAAAGTATCGGCACAGAGCTGAAACCCGATGATGATGAGTGCGAATAATAAGTAGTACGCCATGTCGGTTTGGCGAATACCATACTCCACAATCACTCCCGTCTCTTCGCGAAACCACATGAGGATGAAGATTGTGAAGGGACCGTATACAAGGTTGAGAGCTTCCATCGAGTAGCCTTGATAAAATTCGAGAATTGGCTCCACTGTATCTTCATTCCCACCGCCATCATCGTCCCCACCCACATCACGTTTCGTTCGTGCCTCTTCTCCTTTCTCCTCAATCAGTGCTTGAACTTCAAGCGACGTTCGTTTCTTGCACCGGAACATCTTGCGAATGAACGTAATCACTCTTGTCGCGATTCCCTCGAGCCAGCCAATCGCGGTGCCGAAATATGGACCGAACCAGACACGCTCAAATACCATGATAGCATAATCGAGTGCATAACCAAGTAGAAAGTCAATGAAATCATCCGCTCCGGTCATCGTAATACCGATCATGAGACCGAACGCGCAGGTGACGGGTGCAATAAGGAGCGTCTCCAAGAGCTGGCGCTCAATCGCTATCTCGACAAGAAATTCCACGACTTTGTAACCGACAAGAATGAAATAAAAGTAGGTACCAAAGTCTTGCCAAAAAGAAAACTCGATGACAATCACGGAGAGGACAGCACACATGATGGAGCAGAAGAGCATATTCGAACGCTTCCACAGTGTCGGAGTGAAGGTTTCTTCTTTCTCCGCCTGCTTGTCGCGTGACAGCATTATTTCCTGCTCCCGCTTGCTAATTCGTTGGGGTATGAACACGTGGACGCCAACGTAGAGGTGGTAAATCCCTGTGACCAGCAACGCTAGGCCAACCCGGCCACTCCGCAAGGCTGGAAGATTCTCGCTGTCCACCTCCGATGCACTAAAAGAATGAGGAATGATATCGAGCCCCCATGGCTCTTCGCCATTCGTTAAGGGGCGCGCCGGCATTGCAGTTTCAACGATGCCCCATGATGAGAGCATCTTCTTCCCTTGCTTGAATAAAAAATTCGTCGCCGCGCCACGTGAGTGTGGACCAGTGTAACCAACCCATCCATCACCATTCAGCATTACATCGATGACGAAGAGTGACCAGAGAGTTGGGAGAAGACCCATGAAACAGCCAACTAAAATCGGCGGCACAGTAGCTTTGAGGAACTTCATAAAGCGGAACTCTGGTGCCCTTTTGAGTCTATGGAGGAGACGGACGATGACGTAGAGGATGACTGTTGCAATTAGAGTGACGGCACCGATCGCAACAAAGAGCATGAGGAAGACAATTTCCTCAAATGCAAACGTAACGATGAGCTCACGGTACCCAAGGGGCTTCAGAAGGACGGTCACTTCGTAATCCGTCCGTGACGTATCTTGATCGAAGTCATCATATTCGAATGTAATCTGTACGAGACGTTTAACACGGCGCGACTGTTGGTAGTACTCAAACGTGATAGCAATTGAGCGTGGGAAACAGCCAGGCCCTTCCTCGCACTCTGGGGAGTGGTCTGCCGCGGCGTCTCGATCAACGATAGCATTAATCATCGCGTCTTCGTCCATCCGTGCCAGCTGCTTCAGCAAACCAGCCCCCTTCGACCAATCCGAATACGATAGAGCGGTATCATATACTTGGAAGAGTCGGAACCCCGACTTCGCTTCGAACCATCGATGAACGACTTCTGTTGTTGTCAAGTCCTCTTCATAGTTGCACTTCAAAAAAACTTCACAATAGTCCGCGATCGGTTCCGTGAAATGCGGCTTATTATCAACGAATTTCTCGCCATCCCAATCGCGGTTGAAGATATCAAATATCGAAAAGGGGCGCACGGTGCGTATGTCATCAAGATCCGGGAGTGAATCATACTTCCTCCGCCACCAGTCGGGGGGGAATAGCGGCGGCACGGGGACGCCTTCAATATCTTCGTCACCGTCTCTCTCCTCGGGGAGGATACAGCGATCGCTTTCGAATAGCTCAAAGAGTGGAATGTACGAATCAAAGCCATCGCAATTCGAGAGGTACGGCATGTATGGCAATGCGAAAGCCGTTTCGGCCTGATTCGTGAAGCCCTTCTCCCCTTCGGCATCCTCCTCCAGCTCATCAAAGACTTCGCGGTACTTGTCGTGGATGTACGTGTCGTCCGGTGCGATCCAGTACGTAGGGCCGCGATTGATCTCCACACGTTTGTCGAGCACATTGTAGTACGCCTTTGGAGGACCTTCATAAACGAGGTCGGTCTCAGTGCTGTAGCCCGTGAGCACACGCCCTGCACTGTAATCACTCCAGCGTGGAGGGAGATTGAAGGGCGCTTCGACTTCTTCCGTAAACTCGCGCGAGTAAAACACGGACCAGTGGTACGTTTCGCGCACTCGCATGACGGGGTCTCCGTGCTCATCGCCCATCCAATCTGCGAGGGTACGCGATGCGAGATTCACTTGGCCGACAGTCACATTCGCACGGTTTGCGGAGCGCATTGATACGGTCGCGATTCGAAGGAAATACATTGCTGCAGAGGCGAACATACCATGCATAACATGCACTTCGACGCGGAATAGAATGTCCTCGAGGGCGTAGAGACGCAGCTTCACGAGCTCGTGCTTGTTTGTTGAAAGATCGTTGAACCAGTGTGAGAGTGGTACTGAGTTTGAGCACTTTGTAGTCTCATCAACTTTTTCATTGCGATCCGCATCGCAATGGTAATTGTTGCAAAGTGAAGGGCGTATGATAATGGCTAATCGATAGTGATCGCCGTACACCATTTGTGATGGGATTGCTGAAAAGTCGACTGAGATTGTTGCGGTGTCTAGGCCTTGCAGCGCAAACCATCCTAAGTCGTCAGCGTCCGGCCGAACGAGCAGCGTTGCCGCTTCGGCGCCGTAGCATTTTGTAAATTGGGCCGGCATGTAGCTGGTATCGGCGAGTGCCTTTGAGAGTGAAAGATCGCCATCGAGCGCGAGCACGGCGGGATCATTCACGAGGCTCGCAGTTTCTTGGTGCAGCACAATCAGTTGCGCCGCGCCCTCTGAGAAGTGTTTCGCATTCGCGACTCGGATGCGCAGCTCGGTTCGTCCTGGTGCGGTTGCACTCGAATCGTTGAACCAAGCCTGTTTCCACATAGGAACGGGGCACAGAACGTACTCGCGTGACACGAAAGAAGCGGGCGTGGTGACCTCCCACCCATGCACTGCACGACCTATGGCCGCATCATGCGTAGCTTCGGCGGGAGACCATTGGCAGCGAAGTCGTTTCGTGTCGCGGAAATTGCGCCCAGCCACAGCGATGTGGTGCACACCTCCAAAACTCCACGACGCTGGGTGGTTATGAGAATCGACGAAAGAATCGTTGTATATGCCACGCACCACCTTCGTCGGGCACGCGGCGCGCGCCTCTACGGTCAGGTTGAGCCAGACTGGATCTGAGAACTCAAAGTTGATGGGCATCACGACTTGCGAAACGTGAAGCGCCCAACCGTCATCGAGTTTCGCTCGCGGGTGATCATTTAGGCGCTCCCATTCGTACCCTGCATCGTAGTAGCGATCACTTTGCCCTGTCTTCTTATCGCAAACGCTTGTCTCCTTGGCTGTGCAGTTCATGACGCTCGCAGACCCTGAGTACGAAGTCGTGCCGGTCGGGCAGCTCGTCCCATAACCATCAAAGCGCGTGGTTCCGGGGGGGCAGAATTGACCGATGCGACACTTACTCTGGTATGCGCTCTCTGTTTTTGTTCCGCGAATGCAGTAGTGTCCTGCGGGGCATGTGTTCTTGTACATTTCCGACGCCGGCGTCGCGGAGCCGCAGTGGTAACCAGCAGGACATTGGATCTTGAACTGCGTTCGACTGTCTGTAGCTTCACCGCACGCAAACCCCGACATGCAAGGAACGCTCTTTTCCATTGATGTCATGCGCTGGCTCGGACACACCCGCCCTGGAGGGCATGGCTCACACTGCGATCGATCAAGTAGACCGGCGTACGGCGACCACGTGCCCGCTGGGCACGGTCTGCACGTTGTTGAGTCCGCTCTCGAGCGGTACGTCCCTGCTGGGCACATCTGTGGAACGTACGTACCAAACGAGGTACAGCTGTGCCCAGCAGGACAATCGCGGCACGTCCTCGTCCCCCGGAGCGGTGCCCACGTTCCGGTAAAGCATAGCGTCGAGGCCATCATCCCCGCATTCGAGGCGCTGCTGCCGAGTGGTGCTTTCGTTGGATATTCAGAACCGGGCGGGCAGTAGTGCCCAGGGAAGCAACTTCCGGAAAGTCCGATGGATGTCGTAGCGCTGACTTGCGAAGGATCTCCCCCACCCGTCATTGTTGTACCGCGTCGGCAGTACGTACCCTCCGTGCACGTTTGTGGGGCACGCCGTCCGCTCGGGCCCGCGACTGCTCCAACCCCGCCCCTGGCTTCGAGTGAGGGGAAGGTATCATACAGCGCTCCTTGCAAGTGTCGATCCGTCTGCAAGTTTGTAATCTCAGCATCGTATGCGCTCCAATCAAACGTAATGTTGTGAGCAACACCGCCGAGGCAGAATGTACCGACTGGACATTTTATCGGAAGCAAATACGTGTCGGGATTTGCAATGGTGGCATACGTTGGCGCATTGCTTCCGCTCACAAGCTCATCGAGGATCAAAGTACGCGCTGCGGCGACGCTCACGTCTGTGGATTCGACGTCACGAATGAATGTTCCTTCGACGCAGAAGTGTCCCGCGGGACATTCAATCACAGGAACAGGAAGACCGCGTGATGCGCAAACGAAGCCGGCGGGGCAAATCACTGGCTCTGCCATCGACGTGTTAGGGCAAATGTGTCCCTGCGGGCAGAGCGTGCAGTTCGACTGCGCTCGCACAGGATTGTACGTACCTGGATAGCACGGCTTTGGCCGCGTGTTTCCAACGCCAGCGCAGTAATGCGCTGCGGGGCAAGGGATCGCCTCTGTATCTGTCGGGCAGTAGAATCCAGTGGGGCACGGACCTTTCCCTTCCGCGGTCGATGAGCCGTGTGGGCAGAAGAAGCCATCGAAGCACTTCTGCGGTGTACTGAAGTTCTTCGAGACCGGCACGGGGTCTGATACGCCAAGGCCACAGAAGTAGCCAATGGGGCAGGGGAAGGGCCGTTCTGCATTGGTGGTGACGAGGGGTGGATGTTCGCTTCGTGTGAGCCCAGATGCACTCTGGTCGAGTAACGGATAGTTGCTTCGGTTGCGGAGCTCCCACGTTCGGGAAGAGGTGATGAAGGTCAGTGCGCCGCTCTGGTTGTTCAGCAACCACTCCGAGACGACGTGATCCCACGAGGGGTAGCTCGCTGATTGATGCGGTTCCATTCGATCCCACTCTCCAAATCCCTCGAGCGTTGGATCGACGCCGTGCATTGAAAGCTTCTGTTCAAAGTCCATTGGATTTGCTGTCTTTGTACCGGCGCCGCAGTAGTGCCCAAGAGGGCAGGTTTGGTCTGGAACGACGAGCCCAAGACGCGTGCAAAGCATTCCAGGAGCACAAATCACTGGTCTAGACAAGCCAGACTCGGGGCAAAAGTACCCAATGGGGCATGCAACGCAGTTGGACTTGCCCGCTTGCGGTTGGAATGATCCCACTGGACACGTCGAAAAGTTCAAAGAGCCGCTACGTGAGACAACAGTTCCATTTGGCGCGGGTGACATGTCGAGTCCAGAGCAATAGAAGCCTCGCGCGCACTTCTCGAGGTACTCGTACGCAATTCCTGACGCGGTGAAATCAATACCGTTGTTCGATATGTCAACAAACACGCGTTTTCCACTCGTAACAAATGGCGCGATGCATGCGACAGCACGTGGTGAGATAAAGACGCCCCTCACGACGGCGGTTCCGAAGCGACATTGAAGCGAAGTCGTGTTGAGAAAGTTCACACCTCGGACAAAGATGGGGATCTGCCCTGTCCACAGTCCTCTCGTTGGAATGACGTGGCTCACGGAGGCATCGAGAATGCGGAGAAACTTCAATCCGGGCTGTGTTGTACTCCGCATATCAACTTCGTCCCCCACTGCAACAGGGAGCATGCCGGGAGGTCCAGGAGGGACGCGACACTTCACTTTGTTGAAAGAAATCCACTTTGCTTTCACAAAGATAGCACCGATGCGGCACATCAAGCTGCTAGATTCAACAAAGCCACCGCCAGTGATTTCAATCCACGAACCGCTAAATGCGGGGCCATTTGTCGGCCATAATGCGGAGGTCGTCATTGTGGGGGTGTATGTAAACACAAGCATGGAGAGGGTAAAGCTCTGCTCATCTAATGCAACTTCAAATGCCACCGCTCCCGTGGTGGCGTTGCCCGATGACCGTGGTGGTGTGATGCATGTGATCGTCTCAGCAGACGTCCGAACGCCCACAACGTGTGATGCTCCAAAACGGCAGATTGGAGCAGGCATATTTGATACGTCGACACCAAAGTATCCGCGAATCATGACGACGGTTCCGCCAACACTTGGCCCTGTTGCTGGCGAAAGCATGCTCAGGATCGGTGAGGCGACGTAGGTGAACTGTGCCCCATTTGCTGATGCGTGGTGCGTGAAGTTGCTGTTGCTAACTTCGACTGAAATAACATGAGGTGGTGCAACACTTGATGCAGGCGCGATGCATATCAGTTCATTATCTGAAATATGCGAAAGTGCACGAACAATGGTGCTGCCAAAGCGGCATGCGAGCAGCCCGTCTTGCGCAGATACAGCAGAGAAGTGTGCACCGCGAACGGTTATCATGGAGCCACCTCGCGATGAGCCAACTTGTGGTTCAAGTGTGTGCACTTCCGGGCGGTCTTCAAACACAAATAATGTGTTACTTCGTGTGAAGTGCACTCCGTCCAAAGTGAGATCAAGCCGCACTTCTCCAGGGTAGTGCCGTGGAATGCGACAGTGGACTTCGATATCACTCAAGTAAACTGCCTCTGACGCCGCGGTGCCAAAACGGCAGTGCAGCGCTGCTGTGTTGACAAAATCGACTCCGCGCACGACAACAAATCCACCACCACTGGACGGCGCGAATGCTGGCGTCGCGGTCGTTATTTTTGGTTGCACAAGCGCGAGTACATTGTCTGACGCAACACCGCTGATATGTTTCACTTCATCCACGAGCGTGAATTCGAACGTGACAGCGGATGTTTCTGTAGAAACTACTGAACTGCTTGGCGTTAGCAGCGTCAGCTCAACAACAGCAGGGTGTAGGCTTGGAGGCGAAACACAATGCGCTTCGAATGGTGAATGCACAATCGCCGGGACACGCTCAATTGAACTCCCAAACTGACATGATGAGACATTTGCGGTAAATCCTTCGCCGCGCAGTACCACCAGTACGCCGCCGCTGAGCGGGCTGTGTGAAGGAGAGGCGGACGTCACCACGGCGGTGGGCCATGTCGTAAATTCGACGTCTTCCTCCGAAAAGTCTGCGCCATTGTTGCTCACTGAAATCTGGATGCTTGACGCGTCGCGCACCATGGGTGAGATACAGAGCACTTGAATTGACGATTTCCACTCAGCGCGCGTGATGGTGTCGCCAAAACGGCAGCACAAAGTTGACGAGTCGCGGAAACCTGCCCCTGTAATGACGACAGCAGCACCACCTCGTACCGTTCCTCCGCTGGGTGATAATCCAAAGACATGCGGCGCTGCATAGAAAGTAAAACTGGAAAACAGTGCTGATTGTGAATCATGGAACTGACGTGGAATTCCATCACTCGAGACGTGGACGGCAACGAGGCCTTGCGCAGCGCTGGGCGATTTGCATCTGATCGTACGCTCCGTAACAAACACCGAAAGCACTGGCGGTGCCTCCCCAAAGTGGCAATACATCGATGAAGTGCGTGGTCCGAAGCTATCGCCGGTGATAACGACGTCCGTCCCACCGTGTGTAACTCCGGTATTCGGTCGAATAGAGCGGATGCGTGGGTGCATCACATACGTAAACGTTATGGAGTCACTCGTCCAATCCACGCCATTCGTCGCAATAGCAAACGCGACCTGAGACGAGGGTGCGTGCGGAGGCGTAGTACAAAGGAGCGTGCGGTTGTCAATCCAAGTCGCGAGGGTCAAGGTTTGGCCAAATCTGCATCTCGCTTGTGTCGAGAAAACGAAGTTTGCACCTCGCACTGAAATGATTTCTCCACCGCTCGAAGCTCCAAACGCAGGGCTGATGAACATGATTTGAGCCGCGAGTGTTACCGTGACCGATGATGCATCTGTCGGAACAACACCATCCCATCTTTCTTCCACCAATTCCGACACACCAATCCACATTGAGTAGACGCGGGGCAAAAGCGCAGGGAGTGCGCAACTGAGCGCGAGCGGCGATAGCGCAAGCGCTTCAGATTGCACGACTCCTTTCTCACCAGCACCTGCATCCTTTGCCACGAAAACACAGTAGAGATGCGTTTCCACGCGATCTCGAGGCGCAACGACGCGTAGCATCGCGCCCTCGCGTGCAACAGCGGGGTTTGGGTATACACGAGCGATGATGGGGCGCGTGATAAAGTGAAACTGCGCTGATTTCTCGAGTGCAGCGTCTTTGCTTCTTCGTTGATGCCCGGGAACAGCAATGATCAAGAATACACGAGCAGCTCCATCGCGGAGTGACCACAAAGGTGTTAAGCACTGTACTGTTGAGCTCGTCGTGAGATTTGCACGCACTCGAACACGCTCTCCATTTGCATAATTCACGAATGCGCAGTACAATTGAGCCCCATTGATGTCCGAAAGCAGGGACGTCATGTTTAGATCAGTTGTGAGAAGAAGAGGAGTACCACCAACACGCGATGCCTGGTTCGGTTTGATGCTCGTCACTGCAGGATGGGTAAAGAATAAGAACAAGTGCCGCGAGTGCACGGCGTGACCACCACGTGTGCCACCTGCGAGGAGGGCAACAGCAACGGACCCAGCTCGATGCGGTGGCGCGATGCAATGCACTGCAGTATCGTTGATCACAACGGCTTGTGCGTAAACTCCGTGCGATGAGCTCCCAAAGCGGCACGATACCCGTCCGCCGAGATTGGTGAAACCGTACCCACGCACTACAACGAGTTCCGTCGTTCCTTCTACTCCAGCCATCGGAAGAAGTGACGTCACTGCTGTGTGTGCGAAGAAGGTAAACGCGAGACCGCCACTTGTTGTATCGTTCCCGTTGCTTGATACCTCGATAGTTACCACTTCAGGGCCCGCTGACCAAGCTGGTGTGACGCAATAGATACGATTCGGGGACTCCCACACTGCGCTGACGAGCACAGCGTGCTGTGAGCTCGAAGTAAACATGCGGCAAGCTAAGCTCGTTGTTGATGGGAACCAATCACCGGACACTGCAATCGTGGTCCCACCACGCACACTTCCTCTCGCGGGGTGAATGGACCGCACAAATGCAGCTCGATGGTAGTTCCACACAACGCCGGAAATGGGGACAAAGTCGCCCGTTACCCCATTCATTGATACAGCGAGTGGCACTTGCGATGTAACACGCGCGAGCGTCGCTGGTGGAGAGATACACGTGATGTGGGTCAAAGTGGCAGAGGATATTGGGGTATTCACGGAACCAAAACGGCAATAGATTGCGCCGCTCGTGTTGGTGAAATTCGTTCCACTGATGCGCACTGCAGTGCCTCCTTCTGTAGATCCGCCCAGTGGGGCAACTGCGGTGATCGTCGGTGATGAGAAACGAGAGAAAGCGACATCCGATGCAACGGTACCGACGGCGAGTTTCGAATAGTGCCGACCACCATCTTCTGAGATGCTCACGTGAACTGTGCTCAGTGTATCGAGATAAATTGGGGCAGCACAGCGTATGCGATCGTAAGTGCCCGGAACACGCGCCGCGCTGACAACGATGGATCCAAAGCGGCATGCAAGTACAGAAGAAAACGGTGCACCCATCATCGGCGTTGTGGTGACCGTCACAGTTGTTGCAACCCCAAGTGGTCCACTTAAGGGAGATATACCGACAACGCGAATCAACTGGCGCAGATGGAGGTCGAACCAAGAGCGAGGAGTTGATTCATTTCCGTTGTTCGAAACGCCAACGAAAAGTAAAGGATGTAGCATCGTATTGAAAAGAGGAGGGCACGTGCAGCCGAGAGCGGTGCGGTTGATCCAACGCGCTTGAACAAACGTGGGCGTCGTCGTTGCCTCAAAGCCTAGAGATAGAGAACTTGTAAAAACACATCGCAATGCATTGCTCTGTACGAAGTCGGATCCAAGCACTGTGAGTTCGACTGCAGTCTCCTCAGGGAACGTGCTCGGCACAACGGATGAAATTAGCGCTGATGCATGAGCCTGGCCCGTGCTCGTTTCATTCTCAGCACTAACTGTGTTTGGAGTCGAGGTGGTTTCGTTGTCTGTTCTTCCATCAGTGGTGGTGTCTGTGTAGTGGAAGCTTACATAACCAATTTCGTTTAGATGTTGCCCTTCCATGCTCGTGACGGTGACGTGAACAGTGACCGGCAGACGAATGTTCTCCGGGGCGTGTGGCACAGCACATCGAACAGATGAATCGTCGCCCCCCTCAATCGCACCAATCGTGGAAAGCGTGGCAATACTATCATCCACGAGATTCATGAACGAGAACACACACTTGAGCAGCGGGACCTGCGCAAAACCGAAACCGCTGAGTATAATGAGGGTACCATTTGCGCCAGATGCAGGCGTAATGCGTGTAACACTCGTCGGGTACAGGATTTGGATGCGTGAACCACTTTGTGACCAATCTTGCGCATTTGATGAGACTTCGACATCAAGCCAGCGCTGGGTCTCATGATCACCGGTTGCAGTAAATACAGGCGGTACCACACACTGTAGCGATGAATTAGAAACATAAGTTGCATCAACCATATTACCATTGAATCGGCACGCAAGCGTCGGCGTGTCGACAAACCCGCTGCCGTTCAGTACAACTGTCATACCGGGCATTGACGCGGGCGGATCGATGGAAGAAACTCGTGGAAGATTAACGTACGCGAATGTGGGAGCGTCGACTTCTGGATGTGCATCACTCTGAAGCGAGTTGAAGAGAAGCGTAAGAGCGACCGTGCCTTCGTGCTGCGTTGGTGGAGAACGGCATTGTATCGTATTCGTAGCAACTATTGCAGCATCAACGTCGCTGATGTGCGATCCAAACTTGCAACGCACAAAGCCATTCCAACGCGCAAGACCGACTCCCGAAACTGTAACAACAGTGCCTCCCGACACGGGGCCTAACGTTGGCGAGATGGTCATAGCAGCGTGCGACGAGGTGTAACTATCACTGTGAAGGAGAAGAGCAGTCATGCCAGTGAACTCAGCGGCGCTAAGAGTCGCCTCCGAAGTGCACGTAGCAGCTTTATTCTTGATGCTCGTCGAACCTGGTCGACGGAGCGTGGACTTGACTGCATTCGATACGTAGTCAATTCCATTCATACTCACGCTGACTACGAATGTGGTTTCCGAGCTGACGAAGTCCAATGCATGAATCGGACACAGCATCTTATTCGACGAGACGACCACAGCGGGTACATCGAAAGTTTCTCCAATATCATGCTCGTCCGTGAAGCGGCAAGACCCGGAAATTCCATTGGAGAACGCAACCCCCGAGAGTGTGACAAAGTCATCACACGTGATCTCACCGCACACTTGCGATACGTCGGCGATATAAGCCGGATCAGTAAATGTAAACGCACGTTGGTCATTTGTAAATGCAACACCATTAACTGACACCTCAACAAAGACGGCACCGTTCGCAAGAGATGGTGGAGACGTGCACCAGATCATAGTCTCACTCACAAAGGTTGCACGAACACGAAGCACGCCAAATTGACACGCCAGATCGCTAGAAAAAGCAAAGTTAGTGCCTCGCACACTCACGGTTGTGTTGCCACTGTTCGGACCGGACACCGGCGTGATGTCCAACACCGACGTCCTAGGCAAGTTGTTGAAAATTGCGGTGACGGTTTCTGTGCTGTACTCCGCACCCCCATTTGCTGATACACCGACCATGTAACAATATAATATCAAATAATGTTGAGTATTCAGTCACATAAAATAAACTATTTGCTTAGTCACTGAATACTCTGTTTATTGAAAAATATTTATTCATGTC
>TARA_B110000208_G_scaffold152965_1_pt1 | contig 14438 bp, 20 predicted proteins | sample TARA_B110000208 | Tara Oceans TARA_B110000208 (sample SAMEA4397426) | marine metagenome | biome: Polar Biome; feature: [SRF] surface water layer (ENVO:00010504); material: water (ENVO:00002006), including particulate matter (ENVO:01000060) such as... | depth 5 m
CTTTAATATAATCTCTAAATCCCATTGTTGCTGTTTGCCCTTCATTGTACCCATAACAATTGTATGCGTATACATCATACATACTTTGATCCATATAATCGCTAATCATAGCATTTGCAGAAAGTGTTACTGGAACATTTGGATGGCCCTCATGAATCATATCTACCATCATTTTCATTAAGTCTTTAAATGCCTTAGCTGAAACTTTATGAATGTGATCAGTTTGAGGTTCGTTAATAACCAAATACGTAATTATGCAATCATATTTTGGTGCATATTTTAAGATGTTTTCAAGCTGTATCTTACAATGATTTATAAATTTAGGATCTTCATAATCTTCTTCTGGATTAACTTCTAAACCCATAATAAGTTTTAAACCCGATTCTTGAACCAGTTTTAATTGTGCATCAGAGAATTGACTCCAAGTTCTTATAGTATTATAACCTCCTTTTTTAATGTTCTCGAGATCAAATTTCATTAATTCCAAATAATCTTTCTTTTCATCTTCATAAGGATGTTGTCCTGGACGTGCACCTATTTCGTAACCGATGGCTTTAATAAAAAACTTTTCTCCATTTAGGTAGTACCAATTGTCTTTTAGTTCAATTTTTGTAGCTGTTGTTTCTGTAATCGCTATCGTTTCCGATTGTGAACATCCACAAATCAGTAGGGCAAGACAAAGAATGAATATTAATGCTAAATTTTGTTTCATTTATTTATTTTTATCGCACACAACAATTGTATATGTGTATTGTTGATATATGGCATATATGTTTTATGGTTTAAAACTAATGTTTTTTAGCACATAGCCCAAAGGACTTTCGATATTTTTATTATTAATATGAATAGTTTTGGGTTTTGTAGTTTTTGGAGAGTTAAGCTCTAGCATATTCTGTAAGCACCTTAAATTCAAATTTTTCTCTATGCAATGTGTAGCAAATGAATGTCGCAGGACAGAAGAATATGATGGTATTTTGAGCCTGGGGAGCCTAAAGAAATATAAGACTCCCTAAACATAAAAGACACATAAAAATCTAATTAACAATTCATTAATTTCATTTTAGCTACAAGTATTTTGTTTATCACACCTGAATGAACTGAGGTGCCACCCCTTATCCCTTAATACAAAATGGGTAAAAACTCTATCCTATTTTATAAGAACAATAGTATTTGAGTTTTTACCCACTTTGTATTGTTTCTTACGTCTGTCATAGGTTATTCTTGAAAACTCCTTTAATACTAAAAGTATAGCCTCATTACTACATTCCATAACTAGAGATACCGATTTAAACTCGGTACGAATATCTTGTTTTGTAAATGTTCCTTTACCAATCAGTGCCTGGTTAAAATGAATTCGCTTTCCTCTCTTTATTTTGTCTTTCTCAGGTCTAGGATTATTTATCTGTGCGATACGCTCCAAAGAATATAGTTTGTTGTTTAAATCTTGATTTTTCCCTTATTTGTCATGAACACACTAAACCAAATCTTAAAAACCTTTTCCGAAAAATATAGAGCCCCTCAAAACGCTTAAGATTGTCCTCAATAAAACGAGCAACCTCTTCATTAAAAAAATTAGACACATTGAGAAGTTCGCTCTTATGGACTTACTGCTAAAAACAATATACTTCCTTACCGTCTCAAGACCGTGTCGAAAGTGGTTTTTCATGTCGATTATTGTTACCACTTGAATGAAACGTCAATTATTAGTAGGTAAAATATTAACTCAGTGTATTCAAACCCCTCTTCACGTGGGTCCTACTCTCTGTAGCTTGATTAAAGAGCCTATTCTTTTAAAGATTCATAGCCTCAGAGTGTCTAAAAGAGTAGCGCGCTGGGACTTAAAAAGGAGTTTAGAAATGTTCTTAAACAGTCTGATTTTGATTGTGTCTTAAAATTTAAAGGACTGAATATTTGGTAATTGCATAAATTATTGTTAGTTTTAGTACATTAAACTATAAAACGAATAACATGAATGAAAACAAAACAATGTCAGTTGGTGATTGGATAATCACGATGATCGTTACAGCAATTCCTCTTGTAGGCTTTATTATGCTATTTGTTTGGGCTTTTAGCTCAGGCACAAACTTGAGTAAAAAAAATTGGGCGAAAGCAGCTCTCATCTTTTACGCAATAATTATGGTTTTATATTTCTTGTTTTTTGCATCTATGATAGCGGCAATGGCATCCGCATATTAAGCTTTAAATAAATTACAAATAACTAAACCCTCTTTTTGGAGGGTTTTTTTACATCCATATAGTTCCTTTATCTAAAGCTAAATAACTGACATTTAGGCTTCCTTCAATTCTAAATATTTCAAACCTTTAAAATAACGTATAAATATGCTGTATGTAGTTGAGACAATTTGCATCTTATAAAAGAGCACACATGCGCTATAATAATTGGTTCTACATTGATGTATGTTTGTAAAATATTTTAGCACTGTAGAAGAACTTTTAGCATCCTTTATTTTTGTATCTTAGATAAATATTAAAAACAATAAACTCATGAAATTTATCAACACTTGGTATCCAGTTATTTTAGCATTTGCGTGTTTAATATATTCCGTAACCTATGGAATATTGGGAATGTATGAAGAGGCACAGTACTCGGCACATTGGCCTGGAACAATCTTATTATTTGCAATCGCAATCAGACAACGAAGAAAAGCATAATGGGAATCGGATTTTTCATAGTGGGTGGTGTTATTTTTGCAACATATATGGGATTAACTATATGGAACATCATTTACTCTAACAGAAAGCAAAAGGAAGAAAACTACCCATCAGCACAAAGTGATGTTGATAAGCGTGGTCTTAAATAACGATCTAAAAACACCTATTGCACCTCAACCTCATCCTACAGATGAGGTTTTTTTATGTAGTAAAAAAAGGCGAGCAATCGTTTTAGAAAAACAAATTTACACACTCCATTAAATTAAAGGAGCTTCGTAATTTTTTTACTCATTGGTTTTGTCATCGAATAAAAAACATCCATCAATGCGCCGTTCTCATCGATCAAGTATTTTTGAAAATTCCATTTTACTGAAGAATTCTTCTTTCCATTTTTCTCTTTCATCGTTAACCACTGATATAATGGGTGTTGCTCGTCTCCTTTCACTGCTATTTTTACGCTCATCGGAAAATCTACCCCATAATTTAAACGGCAAAAAGTTTGTATTTCTGCAGCTGTACCTGGTTCTTGACCTCTAAATTGATTGCAAGGCAAGCCAATAACAACGAGGTTTTCTTTGTAGGTTGTATAAAGCTTCTGTAAACCGTCATATTGGTTGGTAAACCCACACTCCGAGGCAACATTGACAAACAATATCTTTTTTCCTTTGTACGCCTTTAAATCAATCATACTGCCGTCGATTCCCTCAATTTCAATATCGTACAATGTTGCAGGAGGAGTTTGTGCAATCGCAAAAAAACAGGTGCTTAGTAGCGCTAATAGAAGAATTTTTTTCATAATTTAAATGAGATTTACCAGAATATGATTCTTTGTAAAGGTAAGGATCTTGACAAGAAAAAAACAACTTCAGAGATTTCATTCTGATTCACTCCTAAAATTAGCAATGCAAATTATACAGAAGGAAGCGCGATGCTTTTTTGCAGCCCTTTCACAAAATCATTATACGCTTTTGTTTTTTTCTCTTTAAGGCGTGTTGCATCAAAAAGAAATTCTTTTTTAAACTCTAATTCCGAGACACTCATTGCTGTTTCATCTATAGCATGTATAGAAAATAAATACAACTCAAAAAGAATCGGCAAGGTTAAAAGTCCTTTTTCAGTAACAATATACTAACGGCTTTTTTTTGTTCCTGATGGATTTAAATACTCAACAAAACCCTTTTCTAGTAGCATCTTCAGCCTATTCGTTAAAACATTTGAAGCAATTTTTCCTCTAGAAGTCTTTAACTCTTTAAAGCGTGTTTTTTTGTGTAAAATTAAATCTCTTAAAATGAGCAGAGTCCATTTGTCACCAACATAACGAATAGATAGTGCTATAGGACAATAGGGTGTTTGTTGATTTGACATGTTACAAACTTTTTAAACGGGGGAGTTCACTACGAAACTACAAAGGGATTATTACTTTTTGCTTAAAAAAGCTCAGAAATTTATTTTATTTGTACAAAAAAGTGTTCCAACGGGCTATAAATGCCCTTTAACCTCCTCAAAAAATAAAATCTCAGTAAACCTAGTTCAGAAGGCTAGTGGTATTCATTGAAGTGCAGATCCTCCAAAAGTGCATTTTTCAACATTAATTGATACCCAAAACACCTTGATTAGGGTACAAATTATGTTTGGAATATAATTTGATTTACTTAAAACATGTATCTTAGTAAAATATATACCCCTAAACACTAGTATAATGAAAAAATTTATTTCCTTATTTTTAATCATTTCAATGGCCTGTTCCTCGGATAACGATCCAGACAGTACCATTACAGCAGATACAATCGCCCCTGTTATCACTTTAGTTGGCGATAATCCACAAACAATTCTTCAAGGCAGTACTTACACGGAATTAGGGGTTGTATCCACAGACAATACTGACGGAGACATCTCCAACAATGTTGAAATTACATCAACTGTTGACATCCTCCAATTAGGCAATTATACCGTTACCTATAAATCTGTTGATACTTCAAACAATACAACTAGTGTTGTAAGAACTGTAATTGTAACAGACCCAATAATTGGTAGCTGGACACTTACGAATGAAGTTTGGGTAGGCGCAGGAGATTGGCCTGTAGGGCAAGCTAGAGGTTGCTTTATGAATACAGACGAAGGGTCTCCAGACACCTTTATCTTCACAGAAACAAGTGTTACCAAAAATGTTTGGGAATGCTTCCAGAACGGCGATTTGGCAGAAGATATGGTAGTCTATGGACCTATTGCCTATACAAACTTAGAACCCGGTTCGTATTCAATTGATGGCGGAAATTTTCAAGCAACCTTTTCAGAAGACTATACCGTAATGCAAACCCCCTTTGATGATGGGAACATTACACAAACGTGGACGAAGAATTAAATCCTAAGCCTCTTTTTATATTATATTCCAAAAGTATCGTTTTGCTTATATATAAATCGTACCCGGTTTTATCTTCTTATAGGCAAAATTTTACTCAAAAAAAACGATTAAATGATCGATACAACTCCTTTTTAAATTTAAGCACACCTGGAGTACAATGTTTAATTCCCTATCTTGTAAAGAATTAACTTTTTAGAAAATGAAGAATTGGCAATCTAAAGTAGACTATTTATTTGAAATCGTCTTTTCAGACACAAATCAAAAAAAACTAGAAAAGGCAACTTTATGGCTTTCCATAATTGGCTTTATCATTCACCTACTTCTTATTTACGCAAAAAAGTTCCACCTTTTCGAAATTCCTTTTGAAGCTGGATTATTAATCAATCCCATTTCTGCGATCTATACCCCTTTTACCATTATTTTAATTTATGAAATTTATTTATTGGTTTTAAATCTACCACGGTCTTTTACCACATCGGTCTCTAAACAATTCGAAATTATTTCATTAATTTTAATTCGTCGCATATTTGCAGATATTCCAAAAATTGATCTTGCCAACGAATGGCATACCACGCCAGCCAACTTGCAATTAATTTATGATGTCTTAGGAATTTTAATCCTATTTTACCTAATTCACCTTTTTAACAAAGGCCGATTAAAATTGCATAAGAAAACAACAAACTCTAGTATTCAAAAGTTTGTAAGCTCCAAAAAGGTGGTCAGCATGGTGTTACTTTTCCTTTTAATAGGTGTATCCTTTATCAGTATTTTTAATTGGGCAAGTGCCCTTATATACAATACGAGTAGTGGAGATATCAACGCCATTTTTTACAACGAATTTTTCTCTGTACTTATCCTAGCAGACGTATTTATCTTGTTGCTTTCTTTTCAATACACTGAACGCTACAACCAAATTATTAGAAATACTGGATTTATAATCTGTACAATCTTAATTCGCTTGTCTTTTGGCGTACCGGGTTTAACCAATGTATTATTGATCATTTCAAGTGTGTTGTTTGGGTTGTTAATACTCACTATTTACAACCTAAGTGAAAACACCCAAAATGAATAAATCTGCTGTTTTTTAAAAGCACACTTTACTATCAGAAGTTAGACCCACTCATAAGATTAGTATCTAGTACTCAAGAACTATAAAACAAATTTACAATCAAAAATTTTATTGTAAGAGCAATCGCTGTATTTTCAACCTACTGAAACCAACTTCTTCTTTTACTGTTGCTCTTATTGGTTTTTTAAAGACATTAAAACAAAGTTGCTTAACGAAACTAATTATTGTAAAAAATAAAACCCGCGAAAATACGTGGGTTTTAGTGCATTTGTATTTAATATTACTGCTGAGTCAATCGAGCAACATACTTTCCTATGACATCAAATTCTAAATTTACAACCGAAGCTACCTCCATGTTTTTAAACATCGTGTTCTCCATTGTATAGGGTATAATTGCAACGCTAAATTCCGTTGCAGTGGAATTAAAAACCGTTAAACTAACCCCATTTATTGTAATCGATCCCTTTTCGATAGTCACATTTCCATTTTCAGCCGCATACGAAAAAGTAAAAACGGTACTTCCGCCTTGGTCTTTTATACTCGTACAGATTCCTGTTTGATCAACATGTCCTTGCACAAGGTGCCCGTCCAATCGATCGCCCAATTTCATACCTCTTTCTAAATTTACAAGGTCATGCAGGGCAAAACCTCCAATATTCGTTTTATCAATGGTCTCTTTAATTGCGGTTACTTTATACACATTGTCATCAATAGCAACAACCGTTAAACACACCCCATTGTGTGCAACACTCTGATCTACTTTAAGGGCTGTAGAAATTGAGCTTTTTATATGCAAATGAAGATTTTCTTGTTCTCTCTCTAACCCAACAACCTCTCCAAGGGTTTCTATAATACCTGTAAACATATCCGTAAATTTTAACTACTTTTGTAGCATTCAAAAATACGAATATTAGACAGTAAAAATGGATAAAGCAAACAAAATAATTGTAGGAATTTCTTTAGGAGATATAAACGGAATTGGGATTGAAGTTATTTTAAAAACATTTGAGGACAAAAGAATGTTAGACTTCTGTACACCCATTCTCTTTGGATCTACAAAGGTGATTTCCTACCATAAAAAAGCTTTAGACAATCCAACTGAGATTCATGGGATAATGGACATTCAACAAATAAACCATACCAAAGTAAATCTACTGAATATCTGGAAGGAAGAGGTTGAAATTGAATTGGGAAAAGCAACAAAAACAGGAGGCGAGTATGCTGCAAGATCTTTAGAAACTACAGTAAGTCATTTGAAAGAAAAGAAGATTGATGTATTGCTAACAGCACCTATTAACAAAGAAACCATACAATCAGAAACTTTTAATTTCCCAGGGCATACCGAATTTTTAGAAGGAAAATTGGATGGAAAAAGTTTAATGATTTTAATGACCAATGAATTAAAGATTGGTTTAATTACAGGGCACATTCCTATTTCAAAAGTTGCAGAGACAATTACCCCAGATCTAATCAAAGAAAAGGTTGCCATCATGCACCACGCTTTACAACAAGATTTTGGAATCCGAAAGCCGAAAATTGCTATACTAGGACTCAATCCTCACAATGGAGACAAAGGCGTTATTGGAGCAGAAGAAGACCTCATGATTAAACCAACAATAGACGCAATAAAAGAAAGTGGCATATTAGCCTATGGGCCTTATGCTGCCGATGGTTTTTTTGGCGCAAAGACCTATACCCAATTTGATGGAATTTTAGCCATGTATCACGACCAGGGATTAGCGCCCTTTAAAGCGTTGTCATTTGGGAATGGCGTCAACTATACGGCAGGTCTGTCGGAAATAAGAACTTCTCCAGACCACGGTACAGGATTTGAAATTGCAGGAAAGAACAAAGCAAACAATGATTCCTTTAAAGAAGCATTGTTCACTGCAATCGCCATTTACAAAGCAAGAAAAGAATACAAGGAACTTACTAAAAACCCTTTAAAAAAAAAATAATCTAGCGAGCATAGATTTTTTAATATAAAAGATGGTATCCATACAATTTTTTATATCTTTGCACGCTCAATTGATAATTGATAATGAAAGACTTGAAAGAATTTAACATACACTTTGTAGGTTTTAAAGAAGGAAGTCATTTATTTAACTATGAAATTGACAACACGTTCTTTGAAGCTTTTAATTATGATGACTTTTTAAGTTCAGCAATTAAAATCGAATTAAATTTTATAAAGAAAAGCACACATTTTGAGCTTGAATTTAGTGCATCAGGGCATGTAACCATTCCTTGCGACACCACAAACGAACCGTTTGACCTAGCTGTAAACCCTGCTATTTCTATGGTTGTAAAATTTGGTCCAGAATTTAATGATGACAGTGAAGATGTTATAATTATAACCTATGATGCAAATAAAATAGACATTTCTCAATATATATATGAAATGATTATTTTAGCAATTCCACAGAAAAGAGTGCACCCTAAAGTTTTAGATGGCACCATGGAATCGGAAGCTTTATTAAAATTAGAAGAACTAGAAATTAAAGAAGAAAAAAATGTTTCTAACGAAACTGACCCAAGGTGGGACAAATTAAAGAATATAACAACAGAAAAAAATACATAAAATGGCACATCCTAAAAGAAAAATATCTAAAACAAGAAGAGATAAAAGGAGAACACATTACAAAGCTGCTTCTCAACAAATTGCAACAGACCCAACTACTGGTGAAGCACACTTGTATCACAGAGCTCACTGGCACGAAGGAAAACTATACTATAGAGGTCAAATAGTATTAGAATCTGCGATTGCAGAAGCTTAGAAAATATTTTTATTTTTAAAAAAACCCTCAAAACTGAGGGTTTTTTTATGTTTTAAGGCAAAAAAGACTGTTTTTTACTGTTTTTGATTAAAAAGTGAAATAAATTTCATTTCTTTGATTTCGAAATTTTCATTCGCTAGAAATAATTATTTATGAAAAAAATTACTGCAGCAATTTCGGCTGTTGGGAAATATGTTCCTGAATATATTCTTACAAATAAAGAATTAGAAAAATTGGTTGACACCAATGACGAATGGATCACTTCGAGAACCGGAATCAAAGAAAGAAGGATTCTTAAAGGCGAAAATAAAGGAACTTCCTTTATGGCCATTAAAGCCGCTGAAGAAGTTATTCGGAAATCAAACATAAATCCAGAAGAAATTGACTTGGTTATTGTTGCAACAGCAACTCCAGACATTATGGTTGCATCTACAGCAGTATTTGTAGCTACAGAAATTGGAGCAACCAATGCTTTTGGGTACGACTTACAAGCAGCCTGTTCAAGCTTTCTTTACGGAATGTCTACAGCAGCAAGCTACATAGAATCTGGAAGGTATAAAAAAGTGCTTTTAATCGGTGCAGATAAAATGTCTTCGATCATCGACTACACAGACAGAGCTACGTGTATTATTTTTGGAGATGGGGCTGGAGCTGCATTGTTTGAACCAGATACAGAAGGATTAGGACTGCAAGACGAATACTTAAGAAGTGATGGTGCAGGAAGAGAATTCTTAAAAATTGCTGCCGGAGGTTCTATACTACCTGCCTCTGAAGACACCCTGAAAAACGGACAACACTTTATACACCAAGAAGGGAAAACGGTATTTAAACACGCCGTTTCTAACATGGCCGATGTGTCAGAAAAAATGCTGACTAGAAATAATTTAACCGAAAAAGACGTGCAATGGTTAGTGCCGCATCAAGCAAATAAAAGAATTATAGAAGCAACTGCAAATAGAGTTGGAGTGGCGCCAGAGAAAGTAATGATGAATATTCATCGCTACGGAAACACAACCTCTGCAACATTGCCATTATTACTCGCAGATTACGAAAGTCAATTAAAAAAAGGAGATAATTTAATCTTTGCCGCATTTGGCGGAGGCTTCACTTGGGGGGCTATCTATCTTAAATGGGCATACAATTCATAAAAAACAAACAATTAAATAATAAGAATCATGGATATTAAAGAAATTCAAAATCTTATAAAATTTGTAGCAAAATCTGGCGCTAGCGAGGTAAAGTTAGAGATGGAAGATATTAAAATTACCATTAAAACAGGTTCAGAAAAAACAGAAACTACAATTGTACAAGCTGCTCCAATAAGCGCGATGCAACAAATGGCAGCTCCAGCAGCAGCACAACCTGTTGCACAAGCAACAGCGAGTAACGAAGAAGACAAGTACATTACTGTGAAATCTCCAATTATTGGTACTTTTTACAGAAAACCTTCTCCAGACAAAGCCAACTTTGTAGAGGTAGGAACCGAGATTAACGAAGGAGATACCGTTTGTGTAATTGAAGCAATGAAATTATTCAATGAAATCGAATCTGAAATTTCTGGTAAAATTGTAAAGATATTAGTAGATGATTCTTCTCCAGTAGAATTTGATCAACCCTTATTTTTGGTAGACCCATCATAACAATTAAACATAAGATTTTAAATGGCCAAAAGCAAACTTTCAATGTTTAGCTTTCAACCTTTAAACTTTAAACGCTAAAAATATGTTTAAAAAAATATTAATTGCCAATAGAGGTGAAATAGCACTACGTGTTATTAGAACCTGTAAAGAAATGGGTATTAAAACCGTTGCAGTATACTCTACTGCAGACGCAGAAAGCTTGCACGTACGTTTTGCAGATGAAGCAGTTTGTATTGGACCAGCACCGAGTTCTGAATCTTATTTGAAAATGTCGAACATTATTGCCGCTGCAGAAATTACAAATGCAGATGCAATTCACCCGGGATATGGTTTCTTATCTGAAAATGCTAAATTTTCAAACTTGTGTGAAGAGCATCATATTAAATTTATTGGTGCAACAGGTGCAATGATTGACCAAATGGGAGACAAAGCAAACGCTAAATCTACTATGAAAGCTGCTGGAGTTCCTTGTGTTCCCGGAAGTGAAGGTACAATCGCTGACTTTGCCGAATGTGAAAAACTAGCCACAGAGACAGGATATCCTGTTATGCTTAAAGCATCTGCTGGTGGTGGTGGAAAAGGAATGCGTGCCGTGTGGAAATCAGAAGACTTAAAAGAGGCATGGGATGCTGCAAGGCAAGAATCAAAAGCCGCTTTTGGGAACAATGAAATGTACATGGAAAAGCTCATTGAAGAGCCAAGGCATATTGAGATCCAAATCATTGGAGATGCTTATGGAAAAGCCTGTCACTTGTCAGAAAGAGATTGTTCTGTACAACGTCGTCATCAAAAATTGACGGAGGAAACTCCATCACCATACATGACCGATGAATTGAGAGAGAAAATGGGAGATTCTGCAGTAAAAGCAGCAGAATTTATTAAATATGAAGGTGCAGGAACAGTAGAGTTTTTGGTAGACAAACACCGAAACTTCTATTTCATGGAAATGAATACTCGGATCCAAGTAGAACACCCTATCACCGAAGAAGTTGTGAATTATGATCTAATTCGCGAACAAATCTTAGTTGCAGCGGGAACTCCGATCTCTGGAAAAAATCATTATCCAAAAATGCATTCTATAGAATGTAGAATCAATGCAGAAGATCCCTACAACAATTTCAGACCTTCACCTGGTAAAATTACAACATTGCATGCTCCAGGAGGTCATGGAGTTCGAATAGACACACATGTCTATGCAGGTTACTTGATTCCATCCAACTATGACTCAATGATTGCAAAATTAATTACCACAGCTCAAACACGAGAAGAGGCAATTAGCAAAATGAAAAGAGCCTTAGATGAATTTGTAATTGAAGGAGTAAAAACGACCATTCCGTTCCACAGACAATTAATGGACGACCCAGCTTATGTTGCTGGAGACTATACAACCAAGTTCATGGAAGACTTCGAAATGAAATAAAAAATTTGAATTTTAATAAAATTAGTAATTAAAAATAGAGAATATAGTTTGTATTCTCTATTTTTTTTATATTTATACCTTATCTATTTAAAATGAAGATTGACGGTATTGACAAAATTATCATTAGACGATTAGTAAAGGATGCAAGAACACCAATTCTAAGCATTGCTAGAGAAGTGGGTATTTCTGGAGCTGCGATTCACCAAAGATTGCGGAAATTAGAAAAATCTAAACTTATTGATGGATATCGAATGACCATTAATCCAAAATCTTTAGGATATACCACAACTGCTTTTGTGGGTGTTTTTTTAGATTCTTCAAGCCAATATTCATCTGCAATAAAAAGACTAAAAGACATTCCAGAAGTTGTAGAAAGCCACTATACAACTGGTAATTATGCTATTTTCATTAAAATATTGTGTAAAAACAATGAAGATTTAATGGAGCTGTTAAATAAAGATATTCAAAATATTAAAGGGGTTTTAAGAACAGAGACCTTTATTTCTTTAGATCAGCAAATCGATCGCCAAATAAGTATTTAAACCAATGCAGACACACAACTTAGATTATATCAATAATTTAGCAGATGGAGATCATGCATTTGAGCTAGAAATAACAACCCTTCTTAAAAAAGAGTTTCCAAAAGAGTTGGAACTATTTTATAAAAAAGTTGAGGAAAACGATTTTTTGGGAATAGCGAGCAGTATTCATAAAATTAAATACAAATTCAGCCTCTTAGGTTTAAAAGAAGACTTAATAATTGCTTCTAAATTTGAAAATGAAATTAAAACAGGTAACAAAGCCCTTTTTGTCAAGTTTGAAAGTATCTTACACAAGTTGGAGCAGTATCTAAAAACGGTCTAATGGACAGTATCTTAATTAACAAAATACAAATCTATATATTTGTCTCAAAATTTAAACAAATTAAAGAATCTTGAAAAAACCAGCGTCACTAATAATACTGTTATTATTAATCTCAACTCGGATAGTTGGACAAACTAACTTTGTAATTGACGACGATTTTCTACTATTCGAAGATGCATTTACAAAGGAACCTGTTCTTATCTACAATGACAGTACTTTAGCCACCGGTTTCAATTTCACAAAGTCTACCATAAGAACCTCGTTTCCAAAAAATTTGGAGAGAAATGACTTTAATTCCTATCAATTTAATATTAAGGAGGAGACCTATCTAGTTGATAATGGTTGCGGGCCCGTAGTCCACTATCAAGACAATAAGTTTACCCGCATCGACAAATCCTTCCACCATAAAAATCAATTCAATGCAGTTCCTTTTCAAAAAAACAATGAAATCTATCTTTGGGGTGGATACGGCTTGTTTAACTACAAAAACATTCTCACCAAATACAATTTCAAAACACAGGAATGGGGAGATGTAATACAAAACTTTGAAAACGAAATTCCTCCGGCACAATCTTCAAAAACATACGCAAAAACAAAAGACAAAATATATCTTTTTGGCGGCAGAACTCTCGATTATAAAAATGTTGTTAAAAGCAAATACCTTAAAGAAATTGTTTGGGAATTCAACTTAAAAACAGTTACTTGGAAGGAAGTTGGAAAACATAACATTGAAAAATTTATTGACATTAAAAACAGTGAAAAGACATTTACTTTTCAACGCAAAAACAAAACAATCATTTTAAAGGAAAACCTGCTTGAAATTGATATCGATAAGGATTGGGTTCAATTGTTTAATCAACGAGATTATAAAAGTCTTGTTGCAATGGTATACCACAAAACAACAGATCAAATCAGTTATGTCTACAAAAAATCTAACGGAAAACTCATTGGAGTCACAGAAGATTTCGATTCCTTTAAAGGAGACTTCCTTCGTGAAGGTTCTTTTTATACACCAATAAAAGTAAGAAACGAATTATGGGGGTTGATGTTATTGGTTGTTCTTGTTGTTACATGGGTTATTTATAAAAATCAAACCAAAAGAAATAAACCTAATCTGTTTAAAAACAAAATCGAGTATAACAAAGCAACAGATGAGTTCTCTTTCAACGGAAAAGTATTAAAAAATTTTAGTGAACCAAAAAAAGGAATCATAAAAATTCTTTTACAGAATCAAGAAATATTTCTGCCACTTAACGAATTGAATAAGGCAATCATAGTAGATCCAAAAAACGAAAGCTATGGCGCTATTAAAAAACGAAGAGAGATACTCCTAAAAGAGCTAAAGCAAGAATTCTCTTTGTTATTGGCTATTGATAGAGGTGTTGTTTTTGAAACACAAAAAAACAGTACAGATCGACGTATTAAAGAAATAAGATTAAAGATCGTAATCACAACTATATAGAAAAAAAGATCTAGAATATTTACACTAAAAAGAAGTAGTACTGTTTTAGAAACAGTACTTTTTTTTGTGATAAAAAATAAATTCTTGACACAAAAAAAACCGTAACAAATAAATGTTACGGCTTTAGTACTGAAGGCGGGACTTGAACCCGCACGGCCATTACTGACCACT
>TARA_B110000208_G_scaffold98733_1_pt1 | contig 14415 bp, 22 predicted proteins | sample TARA_B110000208 | Tara Oceans TARA_B110000208 (sample SAMEA4397426) | marine metagenome | biome: Polar Biome; feature: [SRF] surface water layer (ENVO:00010504); material: water (ENVO:00002006), including particulate matter (ENVO:01000060) such as... | depth 5 m
ACAATTCTTGGCTTCCCCAAATGGATCCGCATAAGTCGTTTGTGCATTATATCTGTATTTGTTTATATTCCTAATTCTTTTATAACAGTTTTTAAATGAACACACTTTCTATCCTTTGCTCTATATTGTCCAGAACAATTACAAGTAACCTTATAATCACTGATTTGTTTTACAATATAAAAATTACCGGGTTTAGATTTGGATTCAAATTTCCATTCTTTAGGTTTAGAAATTGTTTTATCTTTCTTGATTTTTTTTCTCACCCATTTAATATCATTTAAAGTAGTTTCTGATATTACTTCCTTCCAAGTAGGGACTATATAAGTCTTACCATTAAGGGATTTGTATAATGCAGGTGGAAGTGTTGGATGTTTATATTCATATTTGAATACATTTACTGCAACGAAATCCCCAAAACCCTTACCATGGGAAAATGAGGTATTTGGGGGTTTGGAGATAATTCGTGTTCGGAGATTCCCGTACTTATTTTTAGTAGTGAATTTGTATAGCATGACCTTTATTTTTTTAAGGGTGTTTCCACCTTATTTACCCGTGAATATACGAACAATTCTTGGCTTCTCCAAATTCTATGTGGTGTTTCTTTTATTTAGGGTTATCTAAAATGGTTTAAATTATTTATTAAAAATTTTAATAGCCTCTTGGATTTTGCTGCAACCTTCGTAATCTTCGTGAAATTCATGTATTTTTAAATTTAATTCTAATGTTTCTATGATATTTTCCCTCTCCACGGTTAAATCCATGGTTTGGTCTAAATCTTCAACATATACCTCTAATACGTGGATATATTTTTTATCTTTATTTAAATTTTTAAGTATTTTTTTAATTATCTCCTGAGAGATTTTAAGATGTTTTTTTGCTATAAGGGATTCGAATTCTTCTATATTTTCTACTGAAACTTTATATACCATATTAAAATAGGTCTAGGAAATTTGGGTTTATTTTTTTTTCTTTTAGTTTTTGATTAACTTCATCAGACTTTAACATCTTGGTTGCTAATTTCTCTAAATGTTTGTTTTTCTGTTTGTCATAATCATTGACAATTTTACTATGTTTCTTATTTTTTATATTTTTTGAGTTTTTCATATCTTAGTAATTTTATAGGGAGGAGATTATATCAAAATCATCGTCATCTACATCACCTAATCCTAATTTTTCTAACTGTTCCGTTTGATAGTCAGATAACTCCCAATCTACCGATCCTTGATTTATTGATTTGTGGTCTTCGATGTTCTCTACCTGTTTATTAGTAAACACGTCTGCAACTCTTAAGAAATAACAATTATAACATAACATCTCAAGGTTATCTAAAACATAGTGTTTTTTATTCCCATTCTTAAAGTGGAGTAATAGTGGCATTTTATAGTCTGCAACTCTCCTCTCATTAAACCCACAACAAGAACATTTTTCTTCAAGGTAACCCTCAGTTAGAAGTTTATACTTAATTTTGTCTGGGTTGAAACTTGATGGGTCAACCCTACCTTCTATTATTTCAACTAAGGGTGGGAGTTTTCTACCATTCCCTAAAAATTTAGGTATACCTTTCCCCTGTTGGTTTTTATGTTGTTCAAATAAATTATCATAACCATCTTCGGTTGCCTCATACATCTTCATTATAGGTTTCAAATGTTGGTATGAGCAGTTTAAATAACGGCTAGCTGATCTAACGGATTTAGTATGCCTCATTGCTCTAAGACATTCCTCCTTCGTAATTGGTTTACTTTTTGGCATTTATTTATTCTTTATCATCATCTACAAAGATTTTAATATCATTCCAGGTGTGGTCTCCCTCACCATGAGTTGTTGTTACAGCTTTGTATACTTTAACATTAGAGCATTCAATACAAACCTTTGTGTTTGGCAAAGCTTTAATCCTTAAAGGGTTAATAACTTCTTTACACTTTATACATTTTGTTTTCATGCTTTATAACTATACCAAATATAAGGAAAATTGATGGGATTTCCAAATGGTTTTTATAGGTAATTATACTTAATAAAATCCCACAGATCCTTAGGTTCTTTTAAAATATACTTTTTACCATCCTTACCAACTAAGGGGTTTATAACTCCGTCCCCATCTACCCTATCAAATAGGTACCATAATATTGTTTCGGCACCCTCTTCCCCATATAATAGTTGTAGTTGTGATTCTATAACTATCCATAAGGGGTCAGTAATCTGGGTTAGGTTTATACTACCATGCTCAGACACTTTATCCTCATCATATTTGGAGTTTTCTAAATGAATTATAGTTAAACTAAAGACTGTTTCTTCGTCCTTTTCAATATTATCTTTAATATTAGGTTTAACCCCTAGTATATCGGAAAAGAGGTTTTCTATGTGTTCTAAATCTTTAAACATATGTTCCATATTTATTTTCTTTAATACTAAAAATTTTTAGAAATTCTGAGGTTGAGAGGGATTTTATATTGGATGCTTTAATGGTAGCATCTATAATGTTTTCACCCATAACATGGAATATCTTTTCCTCTTGAGGATCATTATTAAAATAAACTTTATACTTCTTCATATTTTTTCTATTAGGGTTTGTAATTCAGCACATTTATCATAATCTTCCTCTTCTACATAAATATCAATTAATTTTTGGATAATATTTGGGAATTGGCTACGTTTTACCTCTACTATAAGGGATAGATTTACTATATTAAATATTTCTACTTTATTTTTTTTACTCTCAATTGCTTCTTCAATTGATTCTACACTCCAACCTAAAACATATTTAACAAAATCAGGGTTTTCATAAAATTTTTGTAAATCTTCTACTTCATCATAGATTAACTCTAGATTGTGTGGGGTTATTTTTTTCATGGTTATAAATATTTAAGGTTATTTTGAGGGTTATTTTTTATATAACTTCCCCATTTATATTTAGCATATTCATGCCCTTCTTGCTCAGCAATAGCTCTTTTATCACCGTTTGTAGATGCAGATGTAAAATGGTAAAAGTTAGTTTTGTAGGTTCTTAACATTTTTAAACCACTTAACTGACATTTGAGGAAGAAATCCCAATCAGCAACCATCCCCATACTATAATTTTCATCCCACCCCCCTAGTCTAACGTAATCCACTTTAGACATAAAAATTGGGAGAGTTGATCCAAAATCATCTTTATGTTTTACTTGTAGGTTAAAATCATATTCCCAAAATTTCTCTAAAATAAAAGAGTCAGGGTTTGTTCCTAAATCTTTAATGTGAAATTGTGAAAACATTGATGGGGATGGTTCTATTTGGTTTGGGGACATTACACACCCACCTTCCCATTCACCATGTAACTTTTCATCCCAACCTTTAGGGAAAACATTATCATCATTTACTATAAGAATTCTATCGTATTTAGCATTATACACTCCTAAATTGGTTCCCCTACACAACCCTACATTTGTTTCTAAATTTAAAACATCTATAAATTCTGACCATTTTTCTAAAACATCTTTATTTAAGTCGTAAAATCCATCTACAACCACAATTATTTGGTTGCGAAGGATTTGACCTTTGATTGCTGATTCTAAACATAAATCAAGTAATTTTGGACTTTTATATGTGGGGATTATTACTGAGATTTGCATTTTATATATGTTTAGACCATTCTTCTACTAAATTTTCTTGTTTAATACCATATAAGGGGGCAAGCCATTTAGATTCCCCATGGGTTGAGTAAGTATTTAAGGGACACATTAAAGCTTTACCTTTATCCCTCAATTCCAAAAACATTTGGTAATCATCAGGGTGAGTTCCAGATGTCCATTTTCTCAAAATTTCTTCATCTCCTTTCAGATTTTTTACTGTAGAGGCAAAAGTCATTGTAGTACTATTAAACATACCAAATAATTCAGTTTCTCCCCTATATATTTTAGTTAAGTAACCCCCATCAGAATCAACTTCAGGGTTACCACCTTGGGGTGGGGGAGTAAACTTGTCAGGGTGGAGGTACAAAGTAACATACGGGGCTCCTAATTTAATTCCCTCTTCTATTATTTTAATAGAGTTTGGGAGGTGAATATAATCATTTTCAACAAAATATACTATATCATCATCTCCACCCTTTAATGCTTCATCTAATGCTAAGTTAAATGTTGCTGCCCCATTCCCCTCACTAGCATAGTAAATATGATCTTTTGATTTATACTTTTCAATCATATCACTAGTCTCCTTAGAAACATTATCTGCTATAATAGACCAATCTGTACCATTAAACACCTTAGTAGCGTTAGCTAGACACGCTTCGTTGTTGATATAATCAGGTTTCTCCTTCTTATAACCAGCATCCGATATTCTATATATGACTTTCATTTTTGCAGGTACTTTTATTGCGTGCGAATGACTTTGCCGATGGTTTTCAGTATATATATCTCTGTCTCGCTCAAACATATTTTGAAAATGTAACAACTTTAATTTTAGTTTGATACCAGTGTCTTTGTGTAGCTTCCACTCACTGTAGTTCATTGTCATTTGATCACGAACTGATGGAAAGGATTGGTAATCAGACAACCATTGATCATAATACTTATGAATATTTTCGCTATTATTGTTTATAATCATCATACCTGAAGTATATAGTCCATTGTTTTTTGGATACCCTAGATCTATATACATTTCAATATGCTTATCCACTCTTTCCGGAGTATCTCGCTGCACTTGTACTATGGTATTTGCTTCATCATAAACACAACTACGATTCGGGTGTTCACACATACAAGCATCATATGAATCATCATAACCATATTTAACTAGTAATTCATTCAAGTCGATATTAATAACACATTGCCCGCCTATAGTTACTACGACATCATAATGTTTTGGTAAATACTTTCTATGTCCAATCATTAATGACATAGCTCTGCGTTTAGCTGGTTCTAGTTGTTTATCAATGTTATCTATTTGTATGATTTGCCAAATATCCGATTTTAAATTAGGATTATCAGTAACACAGATGTAGTCCCAATCGGTTGTTATAATATTTGGTTGTTTTAAATTATCATATCCTCCTACGATAAATGTATATACACATTTACTATTTTCCATATACGATTCCGGTTTTTTTATATATTTCTTCTATTAATGTAATGACATTATTTGTCTCCCCCAAGCTAAACTTATCTAAATTTCTATATACTTCGGGGTGATTGGGGCATGAACCCTGATATGAACCATATGAATTTGGTTCATTTATATATGAGTATTGTTCTAGAAGATTTTGATATTGTATAGTACACCCATGACTTAAGAAATTAGCAGATTCTATTATATTTAATGCTTTCCCTCCTATTTTAACATACCCATTAGACCCCATTAAGGTTATTGAACTTTCTATGTTGTGAGGTTCGGATGCTATTGTTGATTCAATAGTACCCCCAAAATCCCCATAATCAACTAAAGAGTAAACCGTGTCTTCGATGATGGCCTCTTTATGTTTTGTAGTATATGTTTTAGTAGCTAATACTTCTTTTGGAATTCCAATTAGATATTGAAGTACATCTAAATAATGAATACCTGTTTCATACAAAATGCCACCTCCTACATCAGGTTCACCTCTCCAACCTGAAAAATATTCTAAGGGTCTTTGCCATCTTTGGGTGAAAGAAAATCCTCTAATATCTCCTAATAATCTCTTATTAAGTACTTCTTTAAGTAATGATACGGTTGGGTTAAGTCTAACTTGGAGGACGCAATAAGCTTTTTGTTTATTATCCTTAGCTTCGTCCTCAATTTCAGTTATATCCTTTATATTAAAAGCAACAGGTTTCTCAATAAGCACATCACAATTATTTTTAAGAGCAAATATTGCTTGTTCTTTATGGAGTGAGTTTGGTGTTGCAATAACTATAAAATTTATATCTTCGTTAGTAATCATTTCTTGATAATCCTTATAAGAGGTTACTTTGTACCTTTTACCTAAACTCTCCACTAATGGGGACTGGATATCACAAATTGAGGTTAAATTAAAATTTGAATTTGATTCTATTGCTTCTATATGTCGTGGAAATATTCCACCACATCCTATAATTCCTACTTTATATTTCATTTTTATTTTATTTTTGCTGGGTTTCCAAAGGCTTTAGAGTTATTGGGTATGCTTTTAGTTACTACACTACCTGCTCCTATTAAACAATCTTTTCCTATTGTTATCCCACAAATTATAGTACTATTTGCCCCTATTGAACATCCTTTTTTAAATAAGGTTTTTTTAAAATTTTCCCTTACCCATTCACCTTGGGATTTAGGATATAAATCATTAGTTGTAATAGTATTAGGACCTAAAAAAACATTATCTTCTAAAGTAACCCCCTCATATAATAAACTGTGGTTTTGTATTTTACAATTATCTCCTATAAATACATTTACCCCAATATGTACTCCCTCACCAATAACACAGTTTTTTCCAATTGAGGCCCCAGAACTTATGTGAGAAAATGCCCAAATTTTAGTTCCTTTACCTATTTTAACATCATTATCTATTATAGCTGAAGGGTGTATCATGGTTTAATAGTTTTTTTATACCAATTAATAGTTTGTTTTAGACCCTCTTGAAATGGGGTTAATTGGTAATCAATAAGGGATTTAAGTTTTTTGCTATTAGCTCTATGACATTTAACATCTGATTGTCTCTGGGGTTTATATATAATGCTATCCTTATTATAGTTAGTTAAATCACATATAGATTCTATTAATTCTTTAATACTAATTTGACCATCTGTAGAGATGTTAATTGATTCTTTTGGTTTTAGTTTACTGTATACCTTTATAATAGCATCTATTGTATCATGTACATAGATAAAATCTCTACTTTGTGACCCATCACCCCATATTTCTGGTGGGGTTTTATTAATAATATTAAACATAGTAAGGGGAATTACGGCTGCTAGTGGTGGGTTGGGGTTTTGCCTAGGGCCGTAATTATTAAAAGGCCTTACTATAAAAGCGTCTAAATCAAAACTATCAACCCAAGCCTCTAAGGCTTTATCAGCCCCAACTTTTCCGGCTGCATATGTTGTTATTGGGTTAAGTGGGTGATTTTCATCCATAGGTTCATAAACAGCAGTCCCAAATACTTCGGATGTTGAGAAATGGACTAGGGTTTTAAATTTGTTTTTACGTTGCAATTCTAAGAGATTAACAATGATGTTTGTATTACAGTGAAACCCATTTGATGGGTTCATAAATGTGTAATTTAGGGGTTTTGTAGCACAATTAAAAACTATATCAATGTTATGTTTGTCAAATATATATTCTAAAGAAGTGTAGATCTCACAATCATCTTTATAAAGAATTGCTCCTTGTTTAAATGCATCTTTTAGATTATCTTCACTTCCTAAAAACATACTATCAACAATAATTACTTGTTTTGCTTCTTCTTTTAATAATCTATCAACTAAATGACTCCCTATAAACCCGGCACCACCAGTAACTAAGATTGTATTATTTTTTATTTGAGGTCTGTTCATTTAATTATATTTTCTATTTGATTTATTATCCCTTTCGGTGAATAGTATTCTCCAACCCATTGAACAATTCCCTCAAATATTTCAATTAAGTCTTTATCTGGGAGATTAGCATAAGTAGAGATTATTGAGTTTATTTGGTTGGGGTCAGGGGTTGTTCCTAAATCTACAAAAGGTAATATAGGTTCACCCGTTAATTTTGTAATAGCTTCGTGGGTGTTGTGTAAAGTACAAAAAACTAAGTTTGAATTTAGTAATGCCTCAATAGCAGCTACCCCATAAGTTCCTATACTATTAAATTGATCTATATAAAATAAAGATTTTGTTTTATATTCTACTGCCTCTGGATGTGATATTCCAGTAGTAGAAAAAAAGGAATAATTATCTGGAAGGGTAGTGGTGGATAATTTTATAATATCTGTACCTTTAGTTTTGGGGTTTGATGGTATATGACATATTAATTTTTTCTTTAATTTAAGTTTGTTTTTAAAATTACTAATAAGTTCTTTTTTGTTAAAATTAACATAATTATAAACTAAAAAAGGTAAATCATTTAATCCTTTATTAGATAATTTATATAGGTCAAAAGCATATAGGTGTTTGGAGATTTTCCCCCTTAAGGGGTGTTCATTGTAAAATTGGGAATTTTGTCGATAATGACTCCCCGGATGCCAAATACAAAGTTTTTTACCTGAATTGATTAAATCTATACCTAATAAATTACTAAATTCTCTTAGGGTCCTATAGGTTTGTTCTAGGGGGTGTCCCTCTTCCCCAAAAACGATAACATCGCTATTTAATATCCACTGTTTGACTTCTTGTATTTCGTTTAAATTACATGTATTAATGTTATAATCATGTTTAATTGTATAGTTAAATGGATGGGGAATTGTGCATATTGACTTAGATTCAATATCACTATGTTTATTTAGGCAATATGAATACTCCGTTAATACGTTAGCAGCATCGCCTTCTGATAAAAATGAAATTTTCATAACGTATCGTAATAATTGTTTTGTTTTTCTTGTTTTTCTATAGTCTTTAAATGTAATAGACTAAATTCAGGTTCTATTGGTAAATTGGTGTAGATATCAAACCCCTCTAATTTCTCATGTACCTTGTTAACCCATTTGATTGAATACGAATTTCGATAGATTCTCCACTGTAAATCTGGCCAATTAATACGGTTTTGTTCATCTACTCCCCAACCCCACTGCTTTATATGTTCATCTGTTAAACCCGTTACATAATTTTCTCTAGGTACTAATATCACATCAATGTCGGGGTTGGATTTTAGAATAATAGGTAATTGTTGGATTAATATCTCATTTGGTAACTCATCAGCATCAATTTGGAAAATATAATCTCCAAAACAATGTGATGTTAATTTATTTTTCCAATCTGCAAAGTGTCCTTGAAATTCATCTTGATAAAGGGAAATATCATCTTCCAAAGATGTAAGGTAATTTACCATTTCATCTGTACCATCACTTGAATCCCATAGTACTACTATATCGTCTTCTTTCCTTACATTTTTAATAAGAAAAGGGAGGAGATTTTTAATCTCCTCCAACTCATTTTTTACTGTTATTCCGTATGTTATCTTTAATTCCATGTCGTGAATATAATAAATTATTTTACATCTTCCAAACTATTATTGAAAACCCCTATGCAATCTAAAGCCTCTAAGTAGTCTTTTTCTTCAAATTCCTTCATAGTAGTCATATCCATCCTATGTTTATAAAATTTTCCTTTTTGGTTAGGAATTGGAAATTTTTCTTTTTCTTCTTCTTTAACAGGGACTGCTTGAACCGCAGCCCATTTCCAATTTTCTATCCCAGTCCCATTAGCGAATACCATTCCTTTTTCAGGGATATTAACTGTTGAGGGAATCCAAATTTTCCCACTTTCATCCTCACCCATTAATTCTCTATATAGGTTGGGTAATGTTTCAAACATAGTTTCAAATAATTCTTCACCCTTTTTAAATAAAGTATTGGATAAGAATCCACACCCCATACATTGGTAATTTTTTATTTTTTCATTTACCTCTTGAACGTAAGCTGCATCTCCCCCACAACGTTCACATATTATCATTTTATCAGTCATATTTTATATTTTATTAAGTTTTGGTAAGGTAAGTTTTGGTAAGGTAAGTTTTGGTAGTTTTAATTCTGACTTTTTAGGTAAATTAGGTATATTTTTATCTAATATAGATTCTAATTGTTCTTTCATCCTCAAATAGCTGAAATTAGATTTATTATAAGCTGCTTGCTTCTTACCTTTCACCTTCCAACCTTTATAATTTTTATAAACATCTGATAGGTATTTTCCTATTTCACTAGGAGCAACATTAAACCACTTTGAACCTTCTACAAGCATATCCTTAACTTGAGCTGATGGGTGTATTTCCTTTAATTCACCACCCATTAACGATGTAAACTCTGGTTTTAAGAAATCTGTATGACCTGACCAATTTGTAGTAATTACAGGTTTACCTGTTAAGCTAAACTCAAGTAATGGTCTACCGAATCCTTCCCCTTTAGTTAAACTAACCATTGCTTTGATTTTTGGATGGTTATATAATTCATTCATTTCGATGTCTGAGAATTCCCCATGGAGTAGGTAAACTGTTGGTAAATCTTCTGATGGAATTGTTGATTTAATTGAATTAATTCTTTTCATTATTTCCCTCCTATCGGTATAACTTGAGGAAGATGAGCTAGTTTTGAGAATTAAAGCAGGTTTGATGTGTTTATCTTTAAATAATTCATAAAATGCTTTAACCATTAAACCAACGTTTTTTCTATCCTCACCTAATTGACCTTGCATCCAATGTCCTACGAATAAAAAACCGAATGTTTCGGGAATTGACTTAATTTTATGGTATAATTCTTTAGAAGTTATTTCTTTCACATCTAGAGGCTTATATAAATCTAAATTAGCACCTTCAATTAATACCTCAATTGGAGTTGTTACTTTCAACTCAGATGTTTGACCTGTTTGTTCATTCTTAGCCTGGTATACTGTTGTTTCAAATACACCTTTAGAATGATTTGAGGATGTTAGGATTAGATCCATTCTATTACACCCTTCAACCCATTGTGGAGCACAGACTGTTGTTTCAATCCCTGCGGTTAGACCGATATTATATTTCCCTACTTTTTGGAATTCGTTTGGTACCGTTATTTGACACCAAATATCAGGTTGTTCTGTTAATTGGGTGAGGATGTGAGGTTGTAAAAACCCCCATTCTTCTTTATGGTCTTCAATAAACCCTTGAGGTGTTGTACCCCACCTTTGTGGTAGGATTTTAACGTCGTATTTATTGGATTCTATTAGGGATTTAACGAGATCTCTACTCCTTGATCCATATCCACTGTAAGTGTCAATTGCACAGCTTACTACAAATGTGTTTTTATTCATATTTATAACTTATTTTAATTTTAATATATTAGAGAATGGTTCAATGTTCTGGGTTTGTATTCAGTATCCTTTAGAAATTCAAATTTTTTCCTTGGCTCCCAAGTGTTAAATAATTCATCCATCCCTTCAATAACTCTATTAGACATTTTTTTAGATGTAAAACCGGCTTCATCACCTGTAGCCCATTTATAACCTACCATTCCCCTTCTAGTTCTCTCACTATCCCCCATGTCATATAACTCTCTTATCCTAAGTTCTGCATCTTCTGCACTACATCTTTCATCATAGATATAAGGGGTTGGTATTGAACCTACTAGTGATAGGTTTGTTGGAAATACGGGTAATGCCCATTCACCATGTTCTTTATATGTACCTCTATGGTTTGAAGGGATTGTTTTTGATGGTGTAAACCAATTACCTTCTCCATCTTCAAATCTCATCTGGTCCTGCATTCCACCTGTAACATTAGCTATAATTGGAGTTCCAGTTAGTAAAGATTCTGTTAATGCTAATCCCCAACCTTCATTTGAACTTAATAGTATAGTACCATCGGAGATATTATATAACCAATTCATCTGTTCTGTGGATAGTTTTTGAGTTGAGAATAATATTCTTTCACCATCTTCAGGGAATAGGTATTCTATTAAAGCAACTAAATCAGTACCATTTTGATCTACAGGTTGGGTGTGTAGAATTAATAGACATTTATCAGCTTTTTCTTTTGGTAAATTATTAAGAAATAATCTATAAGCCAAAATTGTGTCGGGGATTGATTTTCTTCTTATATTTCTAGAATTGAAAAATAATACAAAATCATAATCTTTCCCCCCCAACATTTGATCTTTAAATTTAATTAAATCTTCGTTGGTTTTATCTAGAGGTTTAAATATATCTGAATTTAGACCGTGAGGGATGTACTTTATAATCTTCTGATCTTTCACTTCATCTAAAACAACTTCGTTTATGTTAACGGTTTGTTTAGAAATTCCAAATAGGGCATCACATGATTCATAAAATTCTCTATTGTAGGCTGGGGCTGGTATACTGTCCCAAATATTTAGATATGTAATTGGTATACTTTTCCTAATTTCACTTTCCATCTTAAACACCCAATCAAAATATCTTGGATCAGTAATTAGGAAAATAGCATCTGGTTTTTCAGATTTGATGATTTGTCTTAGAATATCAGGGTTACCATAACCATCAGTAGGGTATAAAATAACAGATGAATCTTCAATACCTGCTTGTTTGTTGGTATCTTTAGAAATATCTAATTTTTTTCCTTTTTCGGGGTGTTTGATGGCTCCTGCAATTTGAACCCAATTATACCTATGGGAAGTGTTTATTACTATTTCCCTCCCAATTTGTGCTACACCAGAATGCACCCTAATGTCATCTGTTAGAAGTAGGATTTTCTTTCTTTCCCCTTGAGGTATATAACCTGTTTTTTCTTTCATGAACTTTTATTTTATTACTTTTTAAAACTTTAATTTAATATAATAACTAATTTAGGCATATCCAAATATTTTATAATTATAAATTAATCTTCTTTTGGGAGGGTTAAATCATTTGTATTGTGTACCAATTTACGGAATTTTTCATCTGTTAAGTAATGGTAAATTGCTCTATCGGCTAGTTTTTGGAAACTAAATTTATGCCTCACACAAGAAACTTTAAATTCTTCAAATAAATCATCTTGGATCTTTACACTAGTTAAGGTTTTGTTTGTACTCATTTTTTATTATGTTTTTATTTTATTTGTATATCAATACATATGTATAGGTTATTAAGAATGCACACCTTCACTACATAGTTTATTATCCCCAAGGTAAGGGCAAAAAGTACAATTCCACTTTGAACCATTTGGTTTATAATCCTTTTCCTTCATCCCGTTACTATCAAAAGCTTCATTAATAAAATTATCTACTGCTTTTAAAGCTTTTCCGGTTTTATTTTTCCCTGAGGGTGGTTGGAATATTTGTATTCTTTTAATTGGGAATTCTGAGTCTTCCCAAATTTTTCTCTTAACAATAAAGAATTCAACTTCTATATTTTCTACTGGGATATTAAATTGGTCTGCAAAGTATTGTTTATATAAAATTAATTGGAATTGTTTACTTTCATCTTTTTTGGTATAATCATTCCACCCTTTAGTACTGGTTTTTAGGTCTATTATTTTAAATGTGTTAGTGGGTTCATGGTACATTACAACATCAAGAAATCCTTGGTATATTACGTTAGGGTAGCGTTTATTTGGCACTATACTAACAGGTATCTCACACCCCACCAAATACCACCCTTTCTTGGAAAAATACGCCGATTTTTTCTTTTTAAAATAGTCTAAGATTTTAAGACCATCCTGGTAGAATTCATTCATTTCTTGAGAGGTTGTGAAATGTTGGTTGCTATTTTTCTTATATTGGGTTTTATATTCTCCCCTTAATGCTTCCTCAAACATATCTACCATATCTTCCCTATCAGCAACTGCCCCACTTTTATCATACATTACATCTAAATAATGTTGGATTACCTCGTGGATTGCTGTTCCAAAAACTGTATGAATTGATGATGTAAATCTTTTTTTCCCATCTTTATATTGTAGGGCCCACCTATGGGGGCATTGGGTAAACATAGAGAGTTGGGAGAATGAAATGTTCTTTTGGTACCCATAGTTTATCTCCTCAGGTTTATATTCCCTTATGTCTTTTACTATTTTAGGTAATTTCTTTTTCATAGTTTTCCAAGTTTTCTTTCAAAATTTATACAATATAGTGCCATTTAATTGAAACTACCACGAATTCAATCTTCCACCCCATTATATTAATGGTAGGTTCATCTTTATAATCGTGGGGGTTTTCTTTAAAATCTACCTCATACCCTTTATGTTTAAAACAATTTGATAGTCTTACGCAAAAGGACTTTGGGAGTTTTTGAGGGTGGGTATACTCATATTGTCCTTTATAGGTAGTTTTATGGATACCTATTATTATATTATTTAGGGCTGAATTATAAGCACCATCTGATTCTGTTGATCTTTTGTTTGTGGAATTAGCATGTGGTAAATCTTTTTCTTCTAACATAACTTTTGTTTTAGGTTGTTTATATTTCACACCCACGCTTCTCGTGTTCATGCTCACTATAAACGTTTAAATTTAAATAATCACCTAAGTAACTATCAACATAACTAAAATTATCTTTTTCAGTTTTATCATATTTAACGATGAAATTATACTCATCTTTGGTAACATACTCTTTGGTATTTACCAACATTTCAAAGTGGTTGTTTTGTTGAACTGCTTCATATAAATCGTAATTTGTCATAACCTTTATTTTTTAATAATTAACTCGGCCTCGCGCCTCATTTACCCGTGAATATACGAACAATATTTGGCTTCTCCAAATTTAACCATGTATATTTTTAAAATAATAATAAACTCTTTGACCCAAATTTCAGTTATGGGGTGATGTACTCGGACTCCTTTCTTCGAGTTTTAGCTTACGCATTGGAGTT
>TARA_B110000208_G_scaffold81332_1_pt1 | contig 14414 bp, 14 predicted proteins | sample TARA_B110000208 | Tara Oceans TARA_B110000208 (sample SAMEA4397426) | marine metagenome | biome: Polar Biome; feature: [SRF] surface water layer (ENVO:00010504); material: water (ENVO:00002006), including particulate matter (ENVO:01000060) such as... | depth 5 m
CTTCTTGATGTGCAAAATAATCTTCATCAAAACCATTTAATTGATGATAGACAGCAGACCGAATAAAGAAACAAGCTCCAGATGCCCAGAAAATTTCTGTAATATCATTGAATTGGTTGGTGTCTTCTTCTAAATTATTAAAAACGCGACCTCTACAATATGGGTATCCGTATAGGTCTATAAAACCACCACCAGCACCAGCATATTCAAATTTATTTTGATCTTTAAAATCTAAGATTTTAGGCTGAATAATCGCTGTATTCTTTTCTTTTTCGAAGACTTCTAAAACAGGAGGTAACCAATTTTTAGTTACCGATACGTCAGAATTGATAAGACAATAAATATCTGCTTCAATAGATTGAAGCGCATCATTATAACCTTTTGCATACCCTCCATTTAGAGTGTTTTCAATAATGATTACGGCCGGAAAGAATTCTTTTACATAGGCAATAGACTCATCAGTAGAAGCATTATCTGCAACAAAAATTTCAGCTTCATTGGAGCTGAAATTAACGATGGAAGGCAAGAACTGTTCTAACAGTTTTTCTCCATTCCAATTTAATATGACTATAGCTGTTTTCAAGGTTGCGAATTTACAGTTTATAAACTAGTTAATTTCTGATTTTTGATTAATATATAAACGACACTTTCAATTCTTGTACTTTCTAATATCAATTTTTCGAAAAGCGATATCGAGATTTTTTGCTATTTATAGTCTGGTATTTCTTTTAAGAAAATATAAGTTTCCTTTTCAAAATCCATCTTACAATAAAAATGCTCCAAACCATTCGTGACAATTAAGTAATTTGCCTTTAGTTTTAAGTTATAACGTGCAATCTGGTCAAAAGTTACTTGTGTTATTTTAATACTTGGGGCTTTGCATTCAACAATAATTTCTGGATTTCCATCTGTATTAAAAACTAAAATATCAGTTCTTTTTTTTCGATTATTGAGGATTAACTGTTTTTCAACCGCGATCAAAGACCTTGGGTATTTTTTTTCTTCAATTAAATATGAAACATAATGCTGCCGTACCCATTCTTCTGGAGTTAGTACCACATATTTTTTTCTCAAATTATCAAAAATAAGCGTCTTATTTTCGTTACTTTTGAGTTTGAATTTATAGGTTGGTAGCTTAAGGTCTTGCATCAATCAAAAGTAAGAAAATGAACGAAATTAACACAATTGTTTCCGATATTAAAAAAGGGAATATAAAACCCATTTATTTTTTAATGGGAGAAGAATCTTATTACATAGATAAGATTTCTGATTTTATCGAAGATACAGTTTTAGATGAAGCTGAAAAAGGATTCAACCAACAAGTAATGTATGGTAGAGATGCCACAATAGAAGATATTGTTGGTGCTGCCAAACGTTATCCGATGATGGCAGAGCGTCAGGTTTTGATTGTAAAAGAAGCGCAAGATTTAAGTAGAAGTATCGAAAAATTAGTTTCGTATGCAGAAAACCCACAACCAACAACGGTTTTAGTACTTAACTACAAATACAAAAAATTAGACAAGCGAAAAAAGCTATATAAAGTGATCGCAAAATCTGGATTGATTTTCGAAAGTAAGAAGTTATATGAAAATCAGGTTTCAGATTGGATTCGTAGAGTTCTAAGTGGGAAAAAATATCAAGTAGAACCGAAAGCTGCACAAATGTTGGTAGAATTTTTAGGAACTAATTTAAGTAAAATTTCAAATGAGTTGGACAAGTTAATGCTGATTTTACCTGCAGGGACGATAATTAGTCCTACACACATTGAGGAAAATATTGGTATTTCTAAAGATTACAATAATTTTGAATTAAGAAAAGCCGTAGGAGAGAAGAATGTGGTAAAAGCGAATCGAATTATTGTTTATTTTGCAGAGAACCCCAAGAACAATCCTTTGGTAATGACAATTTCATTGCTTAATAGTTTTTTTACACAATTGTTACTCTTCCATAGTTTGGACGATCGATCTAAAAATTCGGTTTCAAAAATGTTGGGTGTCAACCCCTTTTTCGTTGATGAATACTTTCTAGCAGGAAGGAATTATCCCATGCGAAAAGTAGCACAGGTAATTGCTTTTTTAAGAGATGCAGACATTAAAAGTAAAGGAGTTGGTGCCAATCAAACCAATGAAGATGTATTAAAAGAATTGTTATTTAAAATTCTGCATTAAAATAATGACCATGAAAAACATATTTAATGCAGCCGAGTCCGAGGAAGTTATTGGTAGAATAGAAAATTTAACAGTAGCATCAATTCCAAAATGGGGAAGTATGTCAGTCTCTAAAATGTTGGCACATTGTTGTGTAACCTATGAAATGTTGTATACAGGCAAGTACTCAAGACCGAATCGATTGACCCGATGGATTTTGAGAAAATTCATTAAGAATAGCATCGTTTCAGAAAAACCATACCCTAAAAACGGGAAAACTGCAGCACCATTTATCATTAAAAATGACCCAGTTTTTGAAACCGAAAAGGCGCGTCTAATTGGATTTATAAAACAAACACAAATATTGGGCGCAACTGCTTTTGAAGGTAGAGATTCCCCTTCTTTAGGTTGCTTAACAGCCAAAGAATGGAATGTTTTATTTTACAAACATTTAGCACATCATTTGACACAATTTGGTGTTTAAAATTTAAGAAACAATAATTATGAAAACAACAGCAATTATTTTAGGTATTTTATTGGCATTATTTTTTGGACTTCAAATTTACTCGTATTTGAGTAATGGAAACATCGAAAAACACTCTTACACAGTACTCAAGAAGTATGACGATTTTGAGACCCGAAATTACGATGCTGGATTGTTTACATCCGTAAAATTAGATACAGACTCTTATAAAGAAGCATCCGGAAAAGGGTTTTCTATTTTAGGAGGTTATATTTTTGGGAAAAATGAAAAAAAAGAAGCTATCGCTATGACTTCACCAGTAAGCATGTCATTAGAAAAAGAAACTACGATGTTGTTTTTAGTACCAAAAGCTTATACAAAAGAAAGCCTACCAAAGCCGGTGAATGGTAATATCCAGTTTGTAGAAGTACCTGCAAAAAAAATGGCAGCAATCACTTTTGGTGGTTGGGCCAATGATGCGAAAATCGCAAAATACAAATCTAAACTCATTGCACTTTTAGAAAAAAATGAAATTAAATATACGAATAACTTTTCTGTTTTAGGATACAATCCGCCCTATGAAGTTCTTATTCGTAGGAATGAAATTATTGTGGAGTTGGAGTAAAATTGTAATTTATTGTATAATTTAAATAAAAAAACCGAGCAAATTTGCTCGGTTTTTTGGTATTGATAAAAATAGAAAACCGATTTATTTAGTTTCTTTTTTTACAACTGCTTTATCAGCAACAATTCTTGTTTCCATATTGGCAACTTCCCATGCGGTATGAAATACCAGTCGAGCTCTGTTTTCTAACAATTCATAATTGATTTTGTCAGGAGTGTCAGAAGGTTTGTGGTAATCTGCATGGGTTCCATTAAAGTAAAAAATAATTGGAACGTTGTGTTTTGCAAAGTTATAATGATCTGATCTGTAGTAAAAACGATTCGGATCGTTTTCATCATTGTATTTATAATCTAAATTGATGTTGGTGTACTTTTTGTTTACTGCTTCCGATAGGGTATGTAATTCTGTACTCAACTTATCAGAACCAATTAAATATACATAATTTGGATCTGTTTTGTGTCTGTCGTCAATTCTACCCACCATATCAATGTTTAAATCACATACGGTGTTTGCCAATGGGTATACTGGGTTTTCTGTATAATATTTAGAACCTAACAATCCCTTTTCTTCTCCAGTTACGTGTAAAAACAAAATCGATCTCTTTGGACCTTTTCCAGCATCTGCAGCTGCTTTAAAAGCTTGTGCAATCTCTAAGATAGCAACGGTACCAGAACCATCATCATCGGCACCATTATAAATTTCTCCGTTTTTAATTCCTTCATGATCTAAATGTGCAGAAATCACAACAACTTCGTCTGGCTTCTCACTTCCTTTGATAAAAGCAAGTACGTTTTCAGAAGATTTCAATCCCCCTCTACGAGAATTTTCATTCAACCATGCTGCAGGTACTTCTTGAAAATAAACATCACCACCAAGTCCAGAAGCAATTCCTTCCGTTACATAGAAGTTTTTTAAATATTCTACAGCTTTTTTCTGTCCTGGTTCTCCTGTATTTCTCCCTTCAAATTCATCTGAAGCATAAATAAATAAATGAGTTCCTAAGTCTTTTGCAGTAATTGTACTTGCATATTTAGCAGCTTGATCTATATTAGTGCCAGCTGTTTTGGTTGCATCTTTACCAGAACCACAAGCTATAAAAGCAAATGCACTGGCTACATAAAGTAAATTTTTCATTGATTGGTTATTAATTCAATTAGATTATTAGTACCCAAATGTAACAAAAAGTTACACCGCCATCAAATTTAAATAAAAAGAATTTTTTGATACAAATCCTTTGTGTTTTCGACGAAGTTTTCAAGACAAATAAAACGCATCAATATACAGCGTTTGGAAGCATTTATTCTGTTGTTCTAAAACGATTGACTATTGATGACAAATTGCTGTAAAGCACTGTCGAATTTAACAATTTTGGAAGTGAATAAATTTTCAAAAGCATTTTTTTGAATCAATTCTGCTGTTGTACCTGTGTAGATTTTGTTTTCGGAAAAGACAATTAATTCATCACACATTTTGGTTGCCAAATTAATTTCGTGAGTAGAAATTAAAATGGTCTTTTTTGTGGAGTTTGTCAATTTATTTAAAAGCTCAAAAATGGCAATGGTCTGATGCATGTCTAAATGGGCGGTAGGCTCATCTAAAATAATGATTTCTGTGTCTTGTGATAAGGCTCTTGCAATTAAAACACGTTGCATTTGTCCATCACTCAATTCGAAACAACGATTATGTTGCAGAGTTTCTAAACTGGTTTCTTTAATCGCCCAATGTATTTTTTCAAAATCCTTTTTAGACAAGGAATCAATCCAGTTTGTGTAAGGTTGCCTCCCGAGTGCAATAAGCTCAAAAACCGTTAGCTGACTTTCTGGTAGTCGTTCGGTTAGCACCAAACTAATGGTTGTTGCTAATTCTTTATGTTGATATGCTTTACTATTCTTCTGGTTGATGAAAACTTCTCCCTCTAAAGGTTTTTGTACTTTAGAAAGGGTTCTTAATAAGGTTGATTTCCCAATCCCATTTTTACCAATAACTGCGGTCAAAGTGCCTTCTTTAATTGCTAAATTGATCCCTTTCGCAATGATCTTTTGCTGTTTTTTTTGTTGATAACCAATAGTCAGGTTTTCAGCAGTTAACATGTTTTTTTTATCTGTTTTCAAAACTCTATTTTTTTTAACGCCCGTAAGACTCATATAGTCCGGTCCTTGCTACTTTAAAACGATATTAAACAAATATTTTCTTTTTTCGTATTAACAACCAAATTACTATTGGTGCACCAAATAAAGAAGTAATTGCATTAATTGGCAGCGTAAATTCGCTGGTGGGCAATTGTGCAATACTATCGCAAATTAACAATACAATTCCCCCAATAATTGCAGAAGCGGGTATTAATATTTTATGATTGGATGTTGTGAATAGCATTTTTGCAATATGTGGAACTGCTAAACCAACAAAAGCAATTGGTCCTGAAAAAGCGGTAATAACCCCCGTTAATAAACTGGTAATGACTAAAATAATATTTCTGCTTTTTTTGATATTAATTCCTAAGCTTTTGGCGTAATTTTCTCCTAATAAAAAACTGTTTAAAGGTTTTGTAACCGTAAAACAAGCAAGGATTCCTACCAGATAAATACTTCCAAAAACACTCAATTCAGACCAGGTTAAGTTTCCTAAGCTCCCAAAACTCCAAAATAAATATTGTTGTATTTTAGTTGCTTCACTAAAATAAGCCAAAACAGAAATAACGGCAGCAGTCAAACTTCCAAACATCAAACCTATGATTAATATTGACATCGTGTTTCGTACGCTATTTGCGGCCAGAATTACTGCAAAAAGTACTAGAAATGCGCCTAAACTCGCAGCAATTGCCAAAGACCAATTTGAAATTGAGCTTGTTAGGAAAAAACCTCCAAAAACAGACGAACCTAAAATTAATAATGCAACTCCTAAGCTAGCGCCAGAAGAAACTCCCAAGACAAAGGGGCCTGCAAGCGGATTTCTAAACAAGGTTTGCATAAGTAAACCACAAATAGACAAACCAGAACCGACTAGTATTGCCGTAATTGCTTTTGGTAATCTAAAATCTAAAATAATTGTTTGCCAACTTTCTTTAGTAGTAAATTCACCAATTAAAGTATAAAATATTTCTTTAAAGGGGATGGAAACTGAGCCCAAACTAATGTTTATAAAAAAGAAGACCAACAGTAAAACTGAAAGTAAAATAAAGTTTTTATTATAAGATTTTTGTTCCATTTTGTCATTACTGCGATGGCAGGAATCTATGTATTATACCCAGTTAAAAAAGTAACTAATTTTTCAATAGCCAGTCCCCGATGAGAGATTTTATTTTTTTCATTTCTTTGCATTGTAGCAAAACTTTGATGAGACCCTTTGGGTAAAAAGATTGGGTCATATCCAAATCCTTCTATGCCTTGTTTTTTTGTTAAAATTTCTCCTTTACAAACTCCTTCAAATAAAAATTGTTTTCCGTCTAAATTTAAACAAATTGCTGTTCGAAATTGTGCTTTCCTGTTTTCTTTTTCTTTTAATTCATAAAGAAGTTTTTGCATGTTGTTCTCAGAATTTGAAGGTTGTCCTGCAAAACGAGCCGAATAGACTCCTGGTTTCCCATCCAGAACTGTTACTTCTAAACCGGTGTCATCTGCAAAACAATTATAACCAAATTTCTCTGTAATATAGGATGCTTTTAACCTTGCATTTCCTTCTAAAGTGGTTTCTGTTTCATCTATTTCATCAAAACAATTGATGTCTTTTAAACTCAATATTTCAATTGAATTGGGAAGCATCTCCTGAACTTCTTTTAATTTATTTAAATTGTTGGTTGCAAAGACTAATTTCATAGGGTAAAAATAATCAAATTTATACTTAGAAATAATGAATATGGAAAGTAGTTTTATTATTCGTGATGATAAGGCTCATTCTTTAAAATTGTAAAGCCTCTATAAAGTTGTTCAACGACAAATAAACGAATCATTTGGTGCGAAAAAGTCATTTTTGACAATGAGATTTTACCAAATGATTTTTTATAAACAGCTTTTGAAAAACCATAGGGGCCACCAATGACTAAAACAAGTTGCTTGATGCCTGAATTCATTTTCTTTTGTAAGTATTGTGAAAACTGAATCGATGTAAAATCGTTTCCTTTATCATCCAATAATACCAATTGATCTGTGTTTTGTAGTTTCGACAGAATAAGCTCACCCTCTTTTTCTTTTTGCTGAATTTCACTTAAATTCTTTACATTTTTAATATCTAGAATGATTTCCATTTCAAATTTAATATAATGTTTAAGACGGTTTTGATATTCATCAATTAACGCAATCAAATTTTTATTGTCTGTTTTTCCAATAGCAAGTAACTTTATCTTCATTTTGTTGTCTAGTCAAGCAGATTCAAGGACTTCATTTCGTCTTGATTCTACTTTTGATTTGCCACAAATTTATTCGTTTTTAGCTATAAAATCATCAGAACTTATAAAAAGTTGAAAATCATTCCTATTTTTACATCAGAATAAAATTTATAATGATATCCAAAGCACAATTTGAAAATGAATTAACATTAATTATTGCGAACGCGATAAGAGAAGATGTTGGTAATGGTGACCATACTTCACTTGCTTGTATTCCAGCAGAAGCAAAAGGAAAAGCAAAGTTATTGGTAAAGGAAACTGGGGTTATTGCAGGTGTTGCATTTGCAAAGCAGGTTTTTTCCTATGTTGATAAGGATTTAGAGGTGTCAACGTTTCTAAATGATGGAGACAATGTAGTAGTTGGCGATGTTGTTTTTCATGTTTCAGGAAGGTCTCAGTCCATTTTAATGGCAGAAAGATTGGTTTTAAATGCCATGCAAAGAATGTCAGCAATTGCGACTAAAACAGCTTTTTTTGTGGGATTATTAGCGGGAACAAAAACGAGGATACTAGACACTCGAAAAACAACGCCAGGAATTAGAGCGCTAGAGAAGTGGGCAATAAAAATTGGGGGAGGAGAAAATCATCGATTTGCGTTGTATGATATGATGATGATTAAAGATAATCACATCGATTTTGCTGGAGGTATCACCCAAGCAATTACGAAGGCTAAGCACTATTTAGTTGCAAAAAAAATAGATATTAAAATTATTGTTGAAGCAAGAAATCTCAAAGAAATTAAAGAAATTCTTCTCAATGATGGAGTTTACAGGATTCTAATTGACAATTTCAATTATGAAGATACTAAAAAAGCAGTGGCGCTAATAGGTGATAGATGTTTAACGGAGTCTTCTGGCGGAATCAATGAAAAAACAATTCGTAAGTATGCAGATTGTGGTGTGGATTTTATTTCATCAGGAGCATTAACGCATGCTATTCATAACTTAGACCTAAGTTTAAAGGCGATCTAGGGTTTAAAAAAAAATAAAGTTAGAAGTTTAAAACTGAAGGATAGATGACAGATGCATACTTTGATAACGAAACGTATACAAAAATTGACTTTTCGAAAACAAAGATCAAAAAAGGAGAATATGATAATTGTACGTTTACAAATTGTAATTTCGAAAATACACATGCATCCAATATTCAGTTTGTAGAATGTGTGTTTATCGATTGTAATTTTAGCAATGCTATTGTGAAAGATACCGCATTTAAAGACGTGAATTTTATAAATTGTAAAATGATTGGTGTAAAGTTTAATGAATGTGATCCTTTTTTGTTGCAGTTTTGTTTTAAAGAGTGTCAATTAAACTTTTCCTCTTTTTATCAATTAAAAATACCGAAAACACTCTTTGAAAATTGTAATTTGGAAGAAGGTGATTTTACAGAAGCAAACATAAGTAGTTCTTTTTTTGATAATTGTGATTTAAAAGGCGCTATTTTTGAAACAACCAATTTAGAAAAAGTGAATTTTAAAACGGCTCTTAACTTTACTTTTGAATTAGAAAAGAACCGTGTAAAAGGGACAAAATTTAATAGAAGCACAATTGATGGGTTGCTATCCCACTATAAAATTGTAATAGATTAACAAATTAAATTTATAGTGAAATTGTAAATTTATTCTAAGTTTAATACTGAAATGAGTACGAATGAGTAAAGAAATCGAAGACAGTATAGCAAAAATACCCATCATTAAGACTTTAGTGAAGTTTGGAAAGAAAATGAAAGTTCCAGGTTTGCGAGGAATGTCTTTGTACGACGTCATAGAAATGTATTTTATCGGCATTGTAAAAGGGGCTTTAACCTCAAGAGCAGGAGGAATTGCTTTTAGTTTTTTTATGGCCGTTTTCCCGTTTTTACTCTTTATTTTAACCTTAATACCTTACATTCCAATAGACGGATTTCAAGAAGGACTGTTCTCTTTTATTCAAGATATTTTACCACCGCAAACTTTTGAAGCCGTAAATCTTGTAATTGGCGATATTGTAAACAATCAATATGGAGGTTTACTTTCATTTGGTTTTATCCTGTCTATTTTTTTAATGACAAATGGAATCAATGCTATTTTTGGCGGATTTGAATATTCCTATCATGTGACCGAGTTTCGTAATGTTTTTAAAACCTATTTCATCTCTTTAGGGGTTTCGTTATTAACCTCATTTTTCTTAATTGTAACCGTTGTTTTGGTACTATTGTATCAGGTGGCATTGTCTAAGATTGATGATAAAGGTTGGTTAAATACAAGCGATTTAAACCTGTTTTTCTATGGGCGTAGCATTTTGTTTTTAATTATGATCTTCACCATCGTTTCCTTACTTTTTAGATATGGAACAAAGCAAGGGAAAGATTTAACATTCTTCTCAGCAGGTGCTATTCTAACCACATTTTTGTCATTAAGTACCTTTTATTTCTTTGGAATCTACGTTGTTAAATTTGCCCAGTACAATCAATTATACGGTTCAATAGGAACCCTTTTGATATTGATGTTATTTGTATGGTTAAACGCGATCATTCTATTGTTAGGTTTCGAATTAAATGCTTCTTTGTACCGATTGAGACAGCAAAATAAAACGGTTCCAACACTCTAAAAATAATAACTTTTTCACGATATTTGCCTTTATAGAACGATTTTGTATTTTACTGATGTGGAATCCTCTTTTCGTGCAATTTATCATTCCTCGCAATGATAACAATATATAAAAATGACAGATGTCTTTATGCCTAAAGCGAAAGACAAATAATTAAAGACTCATTAATGAAACCAAGCATCCCAAAAGGAACCAGAGATTTTTCGCCAACTGAAGTTGCCAATCGTTCTTACATTATGAATGCGATTAAAACAGCATTTGAAACTTTTGGTTTTCAACCGATTGAAACGCCAAGTTTTGAGAATTCAGCAACATTAATGGGAAAATATGGTGAAGAAGGAGATCGACTGATTTTTAAAATTTTAAATTCAGGAGATTATTTATCAAAAACAGATGCAACGCTATTGGCTGAAAAAAACAGTTTAAAACTAATTTCTCAAATTTCTGAGAAAGCTTTGCGTTACGACCTTACAGTCCCATTCGCAAGATATGTAGTACAACACCAAAATGAAATTACATTTCCTTTTAAACGCTATCAAGTGCAGCCAGTTTGGAGAGCCGATAGACCGCAAAAAGGACGTTTTAGAGAGTTCTTTCAATGCGATGCAGATGTAGTTGGTAGTAAATCATTGTGGCAAGAAGTCGAGTTTATTCAATTATACGATACGGTTTTTACCAAATTAGGTCTGGTGGGAACTACGATCAAAATAAATAACAGAAAAATACTTTCTGGAATTGCCGAAGTAATTGGCGCACAAGACAAGCTCATCGATTTTACGGTTGCGTTAGATAAGTTAGATAAAGTTGGAAAAGACGGTGTTGTCAAAGAAATGCTTTCCAAAGGGATTACTGAGGAAGCAATTGAAAAAGTACAACCATTGTTTGACTTTTCTGGAACGAATTTAGAAAATTTGACTTCTTTAGAAAACATGTTAGCCGCTTCAGAAGAAGGGTTGAAGGGTGTTGAAGAATTGCGTTTTGTAATCCATTCAATTGCAGCACTCGGTTTGGAATCAGCAACCTTAGAAGTAGATGTAACCTTGGCAAGAGGACTAAACTATTATACAGGTGCTATCTTTGAGGTAGCAGCCCCACAAGGTGTAAAAATGGGATCTATTGGAGGTGGAGGAAGATATGATGACCTAACAGGTGTTTTTGGCTTAAAAGACGTTTCTGGAGTTGGAGTCTCTTTCGGTCTAGATAGAATTTATTTGGTATTAGAAGAATTGGGCTTGTTTCAAGCTGTAGCTTTGCCAAAACCAAAGGTTCTTTTTCTAAATTTTGATGCAACGACAGACCTAACCAAAATGCTGGCAATAAAAAAGTTGCGAGAAAGTGGCGTGAAGTGTGAGTTTTATCCTGATTTAGGAGAAAGTAATAAAGCAGAAAAACGACAGTGGAAATATGTTTCGAGTAGAGAGATTGAATTTGTGGTGTCTAAAGTAGAAAAGGATATTTTTACAGTAAAAAATATGATTTCCAATAATCAAGTAACATGCTCATTATCCGAATTACTAGAGAAAATGAAAGTATCTTAAACAATCTCAAGTGATGCGCTTAGGATTGTTTCTAGTTTTGATTTCAATATCAGACTGCGCTTACTGAAGTCTTGAGTTTGGATTATTGAACCATAACTATAATTGATAAAAAAACTTAAATAATACGTTGTAAACACGTAAATTTGCACTTTAATAATAGATTGAAATGTTTGAATTGAATCGTACAATGAACGAAGAAAAAATAGAAGAAATAGGGGATAACCATGTAGCAACTTCTGCAGAAAACCCACTAAGAGCAGATGCGTTTGATATTTCTGACAAAGAAAAAATAGCAAAAATTCAAGAAAGTGTAAAAGATATTTTACAGACTTTAGGAATGGATTTAACAGATGATAGCCTTCAAGGAACTCCTAAGCGAGTTGCCAAAGCATTTGTAAATGAAATTTTCATGGGATTGAATCCTGCAAATATGCCGAAGCCATCGACATTTGATAATAATTATAATTATGGTGAAATGTTGGTAGAAAAAAACATTGTTGTGTATTCTACATGCGAACATCACTTACTACCAATTATTGGTAGAGCGCATGTTGCTTATATTTCCAATGGAAAGGTAATTGGATTGTCTAAAATGAATAGAATTGTGGAGTATTTTTCTAAAAGACCACAAGTTCAAGAGCGTTTGACAATGCAAATTGTTCAAGCAATGCAAGAAGCATTAGGAACACAAGATGTTGCCTGTGTAGTTGATGCAAAACACTTGTGTGTAAATTCAAGAGGTATTAAAGACATTGAAAGCTCCACTGTAACCTCAGAATTTGGAGGAAAATTTAAAGAGAAAGAAACGAGAAAAGAATTTTTGCAATACTTACAGATGGATACAAAATTCTAGATTGTAACTTCTTAATATATTAAAAACCCGTTTTGAGTTTCTCAAAACGGGTTTTTTATTTGTATATGTCTGCCAAGACTGGGACGTTATTTTTATTTATTCAAAACCACCCATTCTCCTTTTTCAAGTAAAGGAATCGCTTGTTTAAATTTTACTTCTTTCTCTTCACCGCTCATTACATTTTTAATAGTAACCTTTTCATTTCTACCAATTTTTGGTTGGTCTCTCACAATTGTCTCAACTGGTTCTTGCTGTTGACGAGAATTAGAAATAGCTTGTTCTGTAGAGTTTTGAACATCTGCTTTAGAAGTGTTCAAGCTTTGTCTTTTTTGACTTCGTGCTTCGGATATTTGATTGGTATCTTTTGAAGGCAATTCTCCTTTAAATAAGAATGATAAAACGGCTCTGTTAATTTCTGCTACCGTTGTTTTAAACAATTCAAAAGCCTCAAACTTATAGATTAGTAAAGGATCTTTCTGCTCGTAAGACGCATTTTGTACCGACTGTTTTAAATCATCCATTTTACGTAAATGATCTTTCCAGTTTTCATCTATAATAGCTAAAGTAATATTCTTTTCAAAGTCTGTAATTAAACTTTTTCCTTCACTTTCATAAGCCTCCTTAAGGTTTGTTACCACCTGTAACGACTTTGTTCCATCTGTAAATGGGACTACAATACGTTCGTATTTGTCTCCCTCATTTTCAAAAACATCTTTTATCACAGGATATGCTAAAACAGCATTTCTTTCGATTTTGTTTTTGTAATGTGCAGAAATAATTTCATACAATTGATCAATGATTTCTTGTTCAGATTTACTTTCAAATTCTTCTTCAGAAAAAGGAGAAGTCATCGATGAAAAACGAATCAATTCAAATTCGAAGTTTTGAAAATCTTTTGCAGGCTTGTTTTGGTTTACAATGATTTCGCAGGTTTCATAGATCATGTTTGCAATATCAATTTGCAAACGTTTTCCATCCAAGGCATTGCGTCTTCTTTTGTAGATAAATTCACGCTGAGCGTTCATAATATCGTCATATTCTAACAAACGTTTTCGAACACCAAAGTTGTTCTCTTCCACTTTTTTCTGTGCACGTTCAATCGACTTAGAGATCATAGAATGCTGAATTACTTCACCTTCTTTTAAGCCCATCCTGTCCATCATTTTTGCAATTCGATCAGAACCAAACAAACGCATTAAATTGTCGTCTAAGGCTACGTAAAACTGAGTAGAACCCACATCTCCTTGTCTACCTGCACGACCTCTTAATTGTCTGTCGACTCTTCGCGAATCGTGACGTTCTGTCCCAATAATTGCCAAACCTCCAGCTTCTTTAACATCTCCTGTAAGTTTAATATCGGTTCCACGACCCGCCATATTTGTTGCAATCGTTACTACACCTGGTTTCCCTGCTTCAGCAACTACATCTGCTTCACGCTTGTGTAATTTTGCATTTAAAATGTTATGTGGAATCTTACGCATTTGTAACATTCTACCTAGTAATTCAGAAATTTCAACCGAAGTGGTCCCCACTAATACCGGACGTTTGTCTGCTACTAATTTCACAATATCTTCAATCACTGCATTGTACTTTTCACGTGCTGTTTTGTATACTAAATCTTCCTTATCATCTCGTTGAATCGGCTTATTTGTTGGAATCTCTACAACATCTAATTTGTAGATCTCCCACAATTCACCAGCTTCTGTAATTGCAGTACCTGTCATTCCAGACAGTTTGCGATACATTCTAAAGTAATTTTGAAGTGTTACGGTTGCAAAGGTTTGTGTAGCATCTTCAATTTTTACATTTTCTTTTGCTT
>TARA_B110000208_G_scaffold28174_1_pt1 | contig 14369 bp, 14 predicted proteins | sample TARA_B110000208 | Tara Oceans TARA_B110000208 (sample SAMEA4397426) | marine metagenome | biome: Polar Biome; feature: [SRF] surface water layer (ENVO:00010504); material: water (ENVO:00002006), including particulate matter (ENVO:01000060) such as... | depth 5 m
CTGTTAATCGTCTGGCCGGCGGTTCGAATCCGTCCCGGGGAGCCATTTTTTCTTTATAAAACATTGATTTAATTATATATTTTCTTAATTTTTAAGATTTAAATTAAGCTTAATGAAATGTAAGCTACAAATAAATAACGAATAATTTTAGCAAAAGAAACTATTAATATAAAATGCAATATAGGTACTCTTAGTAAACCTGCAATAATTGTTATTGGATCACCAATAAAAGGAACCCAACATAAAATTAATGTCCATTTACCATATTTATTATAATAATGTGAAGCTTTTTTTAATTGTAAATCAGTTGCAGGAAACCATTTTTTATTTTTAAATTTTTCTAATTTAAAGCCCATAAACCAATTAAGTATAGATCCCAAAATATTCCCAATACATGAAAAAAATATTAATAGATTTAATGAATATTTATCTATCATTATTAAACTCATTAGAGCTATTTCAGATTGTCCTGGAAGAATTGTAGCAGATAAGAATGAGGAAAGAAAAAGGCCAAAGCAAACTTCATATATAGTCATGATTGTTTTATTAATTTCTAATTTTAGTTTAATTTATTTTAATTAGTTTTTGTTAAAATTTAATTCTTAATTAATTGAATATGATTAACAATTTTTTCCCATTCATTTTCTTCAATTTCTATTAATTTTAATAATTTATTTAATTCAATATTAACTTCTTTTACTCTTTTGTTATTTTCTGAATTATAAAAATTTTTATTTAGCATTTCATTATCTAATAAAGATTTATTTTTTTCTAAATCTGAAATTATTTTTTCAGATTTTTTTAATTGTTTTTGTAAATCAGGTAAATTTAAATTAATTTCATTTTTTAAATTAGAATCTTTGCTTAAGTTATTATTTTTTTTATTTTTATTTATATTATTTTTACTTAATACTAATTTTCTATATTCATGAATATCACCATTAAATTCAGAAACACTGTTATCTTTAACAATTAACAATCTATCAACCAATCTTTCTACAAGAAAAGCATCATGACTTACTAAAATTAAAGAACCAGTATATTCGTTTAATGCTATAATCAGAGCTTCTCTACTTTCTATATCTAAATGATTTGTTGGTTCATCTAAAATTAATAAATCCGGCTTTTCAATAACAACTAATAAAAGTAACAATCTTGCCTTCTGACCACCTGATAATCTTTTTACAGCTAGATCCATTATATCCGAACTAAACCCCGCAGCTCCAAGTCTAGCTCTAATTCTTGAAGGCATTTCTGATTTCATTTTTAAATATACATGTTGAAATGCAGTTTCATCAGGCCTTAATTCATCTAATTGATGTTGAGCAAAGTAGCCAATTTTTAATTTTTGTGGAATTTGTAAAGAACCATTCATTAAATCTATTTTTTTAGCTATTAACTTAGAAAAAGTAGATTTGCCTTCACCATTTACACCTAAAAGTCCAATTCTATCATCAGGATTAATTTGTAAATTAATGTTTTTTAAAACTTCTATTTTGTTGTAACCAACTGAAGCATTATCCAATGTAATTAATGGCGGTGCAAATTGGTTAGCTTCATCAAACTTAAACTTTGGTATTTTTTGGTCTTCTTCTACAATAATAGGTTTCATTTTTTCTAAAATTTTAATTCTAGATTGTGCTTGTTTAGCTTTAGAAGCTTTTGCCTTAAAACGATCAACAAAACTTTGAATATGTGCTCTTTTAGCATCTTGTTTAGACTTAAGTGATATTTTTTGCTCTAACTGAGCTCTTCTTTCATTATCAAAGGTATCATAATTACCAGTATAAAATTGTAGCTTTTTATTAGATAAATGAAGAATTCCATTTACTGATTTGTTTAATAAGTTTCTATCATGTGAAATAACTAAAACTGTATTTTTAAACTTAGATAAATAGTTTTCTAACCAAACAGTGCCTTCAAAATCCAAATAGTTTGTTGGTTCATCTAAAAGCAACAAATCTGGATTAGAGAACAAAACACTAGCTAATGCTACTCTCATACGCCAGCCACCAGAAAAATTAGAACAAGGGCTATTTTGATCTTCTACACTAAAGCCAAGGCCACTAAGAATAGAAGATGCCCTGGCTTCAGCAGAATAAGCATCTATATCAGATAATCTTATATGAATTTCAGCAATTGTATTTGGATCTGTTTCAGTTTCTGCATCTTTTAATAATTTAGTTCTTTCTAAATCAGATTGTAAAACAGTTTCAAGCAGAGATACTTCATTTGATGGTGCTTCTTGCTCTACAGATCCAATTTTAAAGTTTTTTGGTATTTCAATCGTACCACCATCAATGTTTAATTGTTTTAGAATTAATTTAAATAATGTAGTTTTTCCAGCACCATTTCGTCCTACAATACCAACTTTGTGACCCGTCGGTACAAAAGCAGAAGTTTCATCAAAAAGTAGGACGCCTCCAATAGAAAAAGATATATTTTTAAAATTAATCATTGTTTATTTCTTTAATTGAAAAATAAAAATTAAAATAATTTATTATTTAAATTTATATAGATATAATATTTATTAAATTATTATACTTTGTATAAACAAAAAAAATTAAATAGTAAGTAAAATTTATGAATAATTATGTTAAAGAAAATTTTATAGATACAATTGGTAACACTCCCTTAATAAAGTTAAAAAAAGCAAGTGAAATTACTGGTTGTCATATCTATGGTAAAGCAGAGTTTCTTAATCCCGGGTCTTCTATTAAAGATAGAGCCGCTAAAGGTATTATTTTAGACGCCATTTCTAATAAAAAGCTTTTGCCTGGAGGAATTATAGTTGAAGGAACAGCAGGTAACACGGGCATTGGACTTGGCTTAGTTGGAAACTCTCTAGGTTATAAGACATTAATTGTAATGCCTGAAACACAAAGTCAAGAAAAGAAAGACGCCTTAAAATTAATTGGATGCGAACTAAGACTTGTCCCAGCACTACCTTATTCAAATCCTGGTAATTATATTAGACAATCTGAAACTATTGCTATGGAATTAAATAAAACACATAATGAGGGTGTCCTATGGGCTAATCAATTTGATAATATCGCTAATAAATTATCTCATTACAATTCAACAGGTCCAGAGATATGGGATCAAACAGAAGGTAAAATTGATGGGTTTACCTGTGCTGTTGGTACTGGTGGCACACTGTCTGGAACAGGATTATTTTTAAAAGAAAAAAATAAAGATATTAAAATAGCTTTATCTGATCCTTTTGGATCAGGTTTATATAACTATTATAAAAACGGAAAAATGAAATCTGAAGGTAATTCTATAACTGAGGGTATTGGGCAAGGAAGAATAACAAAAAACTTAGAAGATTGCCCTATAGATATGTCTTTTAGAATTGATGATAATCAGGCATTAAAAATAATTTTTGCCTTGCTTAAAGAAGAAGGATTGTTTTTAGGAGGCTCAAGTGGAATTAACATTGCTGGAGCAGTAAAGCTGGCTAAAGAATTAGGTCCAGGAAAAACTATAGTAACAATACTTTGTGATTCAGGTCAACGTTATCAATCTAAAATATGGAACCCTACTTTTCTTGAAAGTAAAAATTTAATAAAACCCTATTGGCTATAAATGGAGACAATATGAATTTATTTCTTGAACCAAATGAATTAATAGAAAAAATTAATAAAGGTCATAATTTAAAAATATTAGACGCTACTTTTTTTCTACCAAACTCAAATTTAAATGCAGAAGATGAATTCAATAAAGAGCATATCCCTAATGCTATTTTTTTTGATATAAATAAAATAGCTAACCCTAATGATCCTCTACCTCACATGATTCCTTCAAAAGAAATATTTTCAGATATGATGAAAAAATTAGGTTTAAATAATGAAGATGAAATAATAATCTATGATAATTCTCCTTTTTTATCATCAGCAAGAGCATGGTTTTTATTTAGATACTTTGGTCATGATAATTTATTTATACTAAAAGGTGGCTTAAAGAATTGGAAAGCTCAAACAGGTATTGTTACAGAAGATAAAACAAATATTGTATTAGGTAATTTTGTTGCACAAATAGAAAAAAAAGAACTCGTTAAAAAATTAGACGATATGATTGAAATTACTAATGATAAAGATACATTAGTTCTTGATGCCCGTTCTTATGCTCGATTTATAGGAGAAGCTAAAGAACCTAGAGATGGATTAGAATCAGGTCATATTCCAAATTCTAAAAGCCTGCCCTCTTCAGATTTTATTAATAGTGATGGTCAACTAAAAAATATTGATGAAATAAATTTAATTTTTAATGATAAAAGCATAACAGGGAATAAAAAAATAATTGCAACGTGTGGATCAGGAGTATCTGCTTGTGTTATATCTCTTGCTTTGTATTATTCAAAAGGTTTAGAAATACCAATTTATGATGGATCCTGGACAGAATGGGCTTCTACTGGGCAAAAAATATCGAAAAGTAATGATTAAATTAACAAAATATTAATGATTAAGTATTTGACTTAAAAATAACTTAGTTCTTTCATTCTCAGGATTATTAAAAAAAGTTTTTGGATTATTTTGCTCAATAATTTCACCTTCGTCCATAAAAATTATACTATCTGCCACTTTTTTAGCAAAACCCATTTCATGCGTAACAACAAGCATAGTCATTCCACTCTCTGCTAATTCAATCATTGTATCTAAAACTTCTTTTATCATTTCAGGATCTAGTGCTGATGTAGGTTCATCAAAAAGCATTATTTTAGGCTCCATACACAAGGATCTAGCAATGGCTACTCTTTGTTGTTGACCTCCTGATAATTGACCAGGAAACTTAAGAGCTTGTTCGGGAATTTTAACTTTAGTTAAAAGTTCCATTGCCATTTCTTCAGCTTCTTTTTTAGGAAGCCCCCTCACCCAAATTGGGGCTAAAGTACAGTTCTCAAGAACACTTAAATGAGGAAATAGATTAAATGATTGAAAAACCATTCCAACTTCACTTCTAATAGCTTCAAGATTTTTTAAATCACCAGTAAGTTCAATATCATTTACTATTATATCACCTTGTTGATGCACTTCTAATCTATTTATACATCTAATTAAAGTTGACTTACCAGATCCAGATGGACCACAAATCACAATACGTTCACCTTGATTAACTTTTAATGTAATATTTTTTAAAACATGAAAGTTGCCAAACCATTTATGCATTTCTTTAATTTCAATAACTGGCTTAGAAGAAATACTTTTTTTATTATTTACCATTTTATTCCTTATCGATGATCAGTATTCAATTTATTTTCAAGCCATAGTGAGTACCTTGACATAGCAAAGCAACTTACAAAGAAAAACAGTGCTACAAATAAATAAGTTTCCGTAGATAATCCATTCCATTTAGTGTCAGAAACAGCAGCCCTACCTATACCTAGAGGGTCTAATAAACCAATAACAATTACTAATGTTGTGTCTTTATATAGTCCAATAAAGGTATTTACAATTCCTGGGATAGATATCTTCATAGCTTGAGGTAAAGTTATAAATCGTGTTGTTTGCCAATAAGTCATCCCCAATGCCTCTGCAGCCTCATATTGACCTTTAGGTATAGCTTGAATTCCACCTCTAATCACCTCGGCAATATAAGCCGCAGCAAAGAAAGTAAACATAATAATAACTCTAACTAAAATACTAAAATTAGTCCCAGGTGGCATAAAGTAATTCAACATAGAAGATGCTACAAAAAGAAGAGTTATTAATGGAACACCTCTCATGAATTCTATAAAACAAACACTAATAGATCTTACAACTGTTAACTTTGATTGCCTGCCAAGAGCTAACATTATTCCTAAAGGTAATGAACAAACTATACCGGAAACTCCAATGATCATTGTAAGCATAAAGCCACCAAACAAATTTATTTCGATTGATACAAGGCCAAATAAGCCCCCATTAATAAGAATAAATGCTATAAATGGATAAAAACCAGAAAACCATAATAACCAACGTCTAAAAGGTAAGTCAGGATATAGCAATGGAGCTGAGGCAAAAAACAAGCCTATGAAAACAATATCAATTCTCCATCTTTCAGCATCAGGATAAAAGCCGTAAATAAATTGACCAATTCTTCTGGTGATTACTGCCCAACAGGCACCGCTATCTATTTTTCTACATTCGATTTTAGAATCTGCGTCAAATACAGCGTCTAAAAAAAACCAACCAATAATCCCATCTATTAAAAAATAAAGAAGTATAAATGAAAATATTGTTAATAATGAGTTACTAAGTGATGAAAATAAATTTGATTTAGTCCAACCATAAAAACCAACGGTGCCTTTTGGCGGAGCTAAATTAGGATATGATCCAGGTTTATATAAATCTTTAATCATTATTATCTACCCACTAATTTAACTCTATTATTATACCAATTCATAAAAGCAGAAATACTCAAAGAAATTGATAAATAAATTGCCATAACAAGAACCATTGTTTCCATTTCTCTTCCTGTTTGATTTAGAGAAATTCCACCTAACGTTGCAACAAGATCCATATAGCCAATAGCTATTGCCAAAGATGAATTTTTAGTCAAATTTAAATATTGACTAGTTAAAGGTGGGATAATAATTCTTCTAGCCTGGGGCAAAACCACTAGTTTCATAACTTTACTTGGTTTTAACCCAATTGAAGCAGCGGCTTCTTTTTGTCCTTTATCAATAGCTAATATACCTGCTCTTACAATTTCAGATATAAATGCAGCCGTATAAACACCTAGAGCAAAGGTTAGTGCAGCAAGCTCAGGACTCATATGTATACCACCTACAAAATTAAAACCTTTAAGTACAGGTATTTCTAATGAAACAGGCATACCAGAAATAAAGTAACCTATTGTTGGTAAAATAATAATTGCTGCAAAATTGATCCACAAAACAGGATATTGAACACCTGTTAATTCTTGTTTTTTCTTACTAAATTTATAAAAAAGAAAAGCAAATGTTATTGCAATAACTGAAAATAAATAGACTAATTCAATACCATTTTCTAAAATAGGCTTAGGTATATAAAAACCTCTATTAGATAAAAAACTAACATCACCTATGCTTAAGGCACTCCTAGGATGAGGAAGAGAATTAATAATAATACCGTGCCAAAGGAGTATTTGAAGTAAAATTGGAACATTACGAGTGAATTCTACAAACCAATAAGCTATTTTAGTTGCTAACCAATTTTTCGAAAGTCTTATTATACCAACTGACACTCCTAAAAAAGTAGCTAAAATAATACCAAGAACTGCAACTAAACCTGTATTTAGCAAACCAACAATTGCTGCTCTTAAATGTGTATCTCTATTATTATATTCAATTAGATACTGATTAATATCGTAACCAGCAGGAATTGACAGAAAATCAAAACTTATATCTTTACCTAAAGACTGGAAATTAGATGACACGTTACCTGCAAGCCATGATAAAAACCATCCAACACATAACAAAACAAAAATTTGTAATATAATTTGTCTACTTTTTTCGTTTCGCCATAGACCAACTATAAAAGACATTAAATAATCCAAAGTTAAAATTTAAAAAAACTAAAAAAAAAATCTGCGCTTTAATAATAAAAGCGCAGATTTATATATTATTTACTTAATAGGCGGAATGTAGAATAATCCACCATCTCTATATAGTTGATTTGCGCCTCTAGCAATCTTAAGAGGTGTACTTTTTCCTAAGTTAGCTTCAAAAACTTCTTCATAGTTTCCAACTTGACTAATAATATTAACAGCCCAATCAGGAGATAAACCAAGCTTTGTAACACCTTGCAAAGTATCTTTACCTAAAAGACGATTAATTTCTTTATTTTTATTGTCTTTTGCAGCCAAAGATTTTACATTTTTAGATGTAATTCCTAATTCTTCACCAGCCTGCATAGCTTTTAATGTCCAAGAAACGATGTCTGCCCATTGATCGTCACCATGTCTTACAACAGGTCCCAATGGCTCTTTTGAAATAATTTCAGGGAAAACCATATGATTTTCAGGATCATCAAAACTAGCTATAGTAGCATATAAACCAGAAGCATCTGTTGTATAGGCATCACATCTTCCTGCTTTATATAATTCTTGAGCTTCAGAGTTTGTTTCAATAGGAACTGGATTATATTTAATGTTATTACTTGCAAAAAATTCTGCTAAATTAAGCTCTGTAGTGGTACCTGTTTGAATGCATATAGAAGCACCATTTAGCTCTTTTGCTGACTTAATTCCTAATTTTTTAGGAGCCATAAAACCCTGACCATCATAGTAACTTACACCAACAAAAGTTTGAGATAAATCAACATCTCTTGAAAATGTCCAGGTAGTATTCCTAGATAAAATTTCACCTTCACCAGCAGCAAGCTTGGTAAAACGTGTCTTACCAGTAGCTGTAGTATATGAAACTTTACTAGCATCACCTAAAGTAGCAGCCGCAACAGCCCTACAAAAATCTACATCAAAACCCTTCCAATTACCTTTATCATCAGGAGCAGCAAAACCAGGTAAACCAGTATTAATAATACAATTTAACTTACCTCTAGCTCTAACATCATCTAATGTGCTTGCAAGAACTGATCCTGCAAACATAACTCCAGCAGTTGCTACTGCTAAAATCATTTTTGTTTTCATATTAAATCTCCACTTATTATATAATTTTCATGTTAATCATGAAATTCGATAGAGTTTGTTTCTTTTTAAGTATAGTTTCAAGCAAAAAATAAAAAAAATGTTTACTTTGTTCATGATTTAATCACATATTTTTAAATCATACATTTTTAATAAATAAATTGAGAAGAAAAATATGGTTAAAAAAAAAAATAATAATTTACATATAGAAACTTTAGTTGCTCATTTGGGAAAAAACCCTATTGAAAACCATGGCATACCTTCTCCTCCTGTATATAGAACAAGCACTATTTTAAGTGAAACAATGGATGTCTATAGAGATAAAACGAGAAAGTATACGTATGGAAGAAATGGAACACCAACATCAGATTCATTGACCTCATCAATAGCAGCTTTATACAACGCTGAAGGGTGCGTTCTTGCTCCTTCAGGAATGGCTGCTATTACAACCAGCTTAATGTCGATAATAAAAGCAGATGATCATATTTTAATTCCAGACTCTGTTTATGGATCAACACGAAGATTCGTAACCGAAGAATTTCCTAGACTAAATATTAGCTATGACTTTTATAATTCAAGAGATATTGAAAATCTAAAAACCTTAATAAACAATCAAACAAAGGTAATTTATATTGAAAGTCCTGGAACTTATTCATTTGAAATAATAGACATAGATAAAATTATAAGAATCTGTAAAGAATATAATTTAAAATCAATAATAGATAACACTTGGGCGACAGCTTTATACTTTAATCCTATAAACTTTGGTGTGGATATAGTAGTTGAAGCTATAACTAAATACATTTCAGGTCATTCTGATATAATGATGGGCGCTGTTGTCGCTAACGGTGATAATTTAGAAGCAATTAAAAGATGGACAAAAAACTCAGGTATATATGTTAGTCCTGATGATATTTACATGTCATTAAGAGGATTAAGAACATTACCATTAAGATTACAAAAAAGTTCTGAGAATAGTATTGCTGTTGCAAAATTTCTAGAAACATTAAAAGAAATTAAATTTGTAAATCATCCAGCGCTTGAACAACATCCAGATCATAAAATTTGGAAACGTGATTTCAAAGGAGCATCAGGTATTTTTGGAGTGGAATTTAACGATGACATTCCACAACATGCTGTTGATCAAATAGCAAATAATTGTCAAATTTTTGGAATAGGAGCTTCATGGGGTGGTTATTCAAGCCTTTTATCTACCATGAATATTTCTGAAAGCAGGAAACTTAAATCCAGTTATGTTCCATCTGGAGAATATTTAAGAATTTATACAGGATCAGAAAATACTGAAGATTTAATTGAAGATCTAAACAGTGGATTTAATTCAATAAGAAAAATAATAAAAAATTAATATTAAATCAGTTTTTCTTCACCTAAAACAGTAGTTCTTCTCATATCTCTATATTCAGTTAAATCATCAAATGCTCTTGCTCTATGCATTGTTTGACGATTATCCCAAATGACTAAATCATTTTGCATCCATTTATGTACATATAAAAAATTTTCTTTAGTAGCATACTCAATCAAATCATCAATAAAGCACATAGAATCAGGCCTAGTCCAATCTTTAATCTTACCAATATGACTTGATAAGAAAACAGTTTTTCTGTTTGTTAATTTATTATTTCTAACTAACGGCTGTTCAACTGGTTTAAAATTTTTAATTTCATCAGGCGATAATTCTCTAACCATATCAAAACCTAATCTTTGACGAGAGTATATTAATGAATGCTCACATATCATCTTTTCAATTTTATTTTTAGTTTTAGCATCTAAGTTATCATATACTGATCGCATATCTGCAAATTCTGTGTTTCCACCTTCTTTTGATACATTTCTTCCTGATAACAATGAATATTTAGCTGGAACTGGCTTGAATGAACTATCAGTATGCCAAAGACGATTACCTAAATTAAAAATTCTTCTAGGATCATTCAACGTAAAAGGCTTGTTATCTTTATCTAAGTTAGATACATCAGCTAAATCTGAAGATAATCTTCTATCTTTATCTTTTGTAATGTTTGAAGTTTTACCTGAGGCTTCTATCTTACCAAAATATTCAGTAAACCTAACTTGCTCATCATCAGTAATATTTTGATCTTTAAAAATTAAAACAGCATACTTATTTACAGCAGTATCAAGTTCCTTTATTAAACTATCACTTAAAATTTCTTTTAAATTTATATCGGAGACAAAACCTACAAAATCAGGAAATAAATCTCTAGTTTTTATAATCAATGTTTCCCCCATAAATTAAAAAAATATTTAATAATAGTAAAATTATAAATTTAATCATAAAAATAAATATTGTAAAATTAAAAATGAGTTTAAAATGTTTAAAAAATCAATGATTAAATATCTAGTAATAATTATTTTTTCTTTTTTCCTTAATATTGAATCTTATGCAGTTGAAAAATTAGATGGAACATGGTTTGAATGTGAATTCTCAGGAAAGACGACACCTCCAACTGATAATTGTAAAATGTTAGATAATGATGGTTTTATTTTTTCAAAAAATATTGCTCAACACATCACTGTACTAAATAGCATTGAAAAAAAATGTAAAAAAAATAAGTTTGCTCAATGCTTTCCTTATACAAATTCAATCATTGATGTAATAAAGGGTAGAGAGGATAAAGTTAACTTTATTGATGGCAAATTAATACTTTCTTTCCTAGGATGTAATCAGACTTTTCATTTAAAGAAAATAGATGAATATGTAGAGGCAGTTCCTGATCAACAAAAATGCTTCTGGACAGGGAAAAAAGTTTTTTATTTAAGAAAATATAATGGTAAATTAATATTTAAGAATTAATTCTATAGAAGCTTTGAGATGTTTATTTTAAAACAAACTAATATTCTAAAATTTGGCTTAATCAGTTTAGTTATGATTGCAATTTTATTTTTAAGTTATGTAATCGTCGGCTTTATAGGAATTCAGAATATAATGGAGCCATATCCTTATGGTACATTTTTCACTTGGATTATAATTTTATTAAGTGTTTTTTATCGATTTACTTTTTTAGTTTTAACTTTTGGAGTTTTCTTAGGGTTAATAAACGTTTATGAATGGCATTGGATATTTGCATTATTATTTACATTACCAGGTTTTCTTTTTATGTTTCCTAAAATAATTAGAAACTTTAAAATGAAATCTAATAGTAAAAATAAAAATTCAGAAACTACCTCAAATTTCTCAAAGAACAATTTTCAAAGCAAACCAAAAAATGATGATATTATCGAGGGAGATTATGAGATAATTAAAGATAATAAAAACAAAGAAAAATAACTATTAATTTATTCTATAATTTTCAAATATTTAGATTTCTTAGTTTTAATATCATACATTACCATTTCACCACTTGAAACTGATAAACCAGTAATTTCACTAATAACAACATAATGAGTAACCATCAATAATGGATATTCTGATGGTTTTATTTTTTTTAATAAACTTTTAAAGGAATTTATTGTTTCTTCTCTATCAACGATGTTTTCATAGAAAGAGTTTAATCCTTTATGTGGTATAACATTACCAATATCTAAATATTTAGCCGTATCTAGACATCTGCACCAATAACTAGAATAAATTTTATTAAATTTAACTTTATTATTTTTAATTATTTTTCCTATTTTTATTGCTTGATTTATACCAGATTTACTTAAATTTCTTTGAGTATAACAATCATTAAACTTGAAATCAGAAGGATCACCATTACCTGGAGCAAAGGCATGCCTTAAAAAAATAATTTTTCCATTACTATTTTTTTTAAATTGGTCAAAGTTTATAGATTTTATTTCTGAAAAAGATAAGTTTGAATATAACAAAAAAATAATTAAGAATAATTTATGCATATTTATATACTTTAATAACAATAAGATTTTATTAATAATCTAATAATTTTAATTTAAATATAGTTAAACTAATCAATTATATAATATAATAATTAAAGATTAAAAAATGTCTAAATTATTTTTTTTTACTTTCTCTTCTTATAATAATAATTGAAGAACAAACAATTATTGCAGTGCCTATAAAAAAAGTTGTAGATAAACTTTCATTAAAAAAATAAACACCAACTGTTATTCCGATAGGAACTGAAATATACCTTAGGGGCGCAAGTAAACTTGCAGGAGCAAATTTTAAACTATAGGCTAAGCATATTTGTTGAAAACTAGATACAATTCCAACAATTAAAAGAATTAATAATATTCCATTATATTCAGGCCATTTTACTTCATTAAAAATGCATATCAATAAAAATACAATTGTACCTAGTAAATTGTACCATAAAGCTGTGCTTGCAGGATGATCTGTTTTACCTAAACGTCTAACAGAAAGGGTCATTAATGCTCCAAAAAACGGAGACATAACTCCTAATATAACTCCATAATTAACCCAATCTTCAGTAGTAGGATTTAGTATTAAAATAACCCCTACAAAACCTGTTATTGCAGCAATACGTCTAAACCAACCAACAACTTCTTTAATGATAAAAGGTGCTAGTAAAGTTATAAAAAGTGGCATTGTTTGAAATAAAATTGTCATAAGACTTAAATCAATAAATTGAAGCGCTGCAAAAAGACAACCAAAAGATCCTAATCCAGTTATTGTTCTAATTGATAAACCTGTTTTTGATTTAATATCAAAAGCATGTTTTCCTCGTTGATAAATTGCAGTTAGCAATAAAAGGGGAACGCAAAATAAATATCTAAAAAATAAAATCATAAATACAGATAAATCACCTGCAATTAGTTTAACTAAACATGCAATAGTTATAGTACAAATAACTTCAGTAATAGATAAAGTTATCCCTAATGGTATATTTGAACTCTTATTGAGAGTTTCCATTAAATCTACTCTTTAAATATATCAAAAGCTTTAAATTCAGGATTTAAAAATGGAAAGTCTTTGTTCAATAAAAAATCTATATTAGCTAGTTTTTTAACTATCATAGAGTCATTTCTGAGATCTTGAGATATAATATACCATGGCGATAAAAATGTATATTTTTGCCACTCATGTAAATTAGATAAAAAGTAAGTATTTTCAAAACGAAAATCAGTAGTAAAAAACCTTACGCATCCCTCAAGGTTTGAATTTAATTCAGATTCGTCTATGTTTATCTCTAATTTAGGGTCAAAATCATTATCTTCAAAAACATTTTCAAAGTCATGTATAATTCCTAATACTTCAATAATTTCTGTAGCAAAAGAGTTAACAGTTTTGAAGGGAGAGATATATGAATTTGAAGAGGTAAACATTTCAACGCATTGTCTTAAAAACAAAGTTAAACAACCAAAATCATTTTCCAAAATCTCAATAATTAGGTCATCACTTTTTATATCTTTACTGCAATCAGTTAAGCCAAATGCAGTTCTATAAAAGCTTAATAAGTTACATATACATGATTGAATTTGATTATGGGTTAGATTTGTATCCAACTCATCTATTGAATAAAATGGACCCAAAACAGGCATTTTTAAATCAATATTTTTTAAAATCTTAGTAGCTTTTTTATTAGTAATTTTACTGCTTAATATTGGATTAATTTTTGAAAAATATCGAGAAGGCAACCCTTCAACATCAACAATGAAATTATGATAAAACGTATCACCTTGATCAAGATCTAACGCTTCATATATAAGATCATAGGCACTTTGGGCATTAAACTCCTCCACAAAAAATGAGTTATGGAAGTCATTAAATCCTTTTGACTTGGAATATTCACTAACGATATCATTAT
>TARA_B110000208_G_scaffold72754_1_pt1 | contig 14320 bp, 13 predicted proteins | sample TARA_B110000208 | Tara Oceans TARA_B110000208 (sample SAMEA4397426) | marine metagenome | biome: Polar Biome; feature: [SRF] surface water layer (ENVO:00010504); material: water (ENVO:00002006), including particulate matter (ENVO:01000060) such as... | depth 5 m
GTTGGTAAAACAGTATTGATTCAAGAGTTAATTAATAATATTGCAAAAGGACACGGTGGTTTATCAGTTTTTGCAGGAGTTGGTGAAAGAACTCGTGAAGGAAATGATTTACTTAGAGAGATGTTAGAGTCTGGAATTATCAAATATGGTGACGACTTTATGCATTCTATGGAAGCAGGAGGATGGGATTTATCAAAAGTAGATAAAGCCGGAATGAAAGACTCTAAAGCAACTTTCGTATTTGGACAAATGAACGAACCACCTGGAGCACGTGCACGTGTTGCATTGTCTGGTTTAACAATCGCAGAATATTTTAGAGATGGAGCTGGAGAAGCACAAGGGAAAGATGTACTTTTCTTCGTAGATAATATTTTCCGTTTTACACAAGCGGGTTCTGAGGTTTCTGCCTTACTTGGACGTATGCCGTCTGCAGTAGGTTATCAACCAACATTAGCAACAGAAATGGGTGCTATGCAAGAGCGTATTACATCAACGAAAAAAGGTTCTATTACATCTGTTCAAGCGGTTTATGTACCTGCGGATGATTTAACAGATCCAGCACCAGCAACAACATTTGCGCATTTAGATGCAACAACAGTATTGTCTCGTAAAATTGCAGAATTAGGTATTTATCCTGCAGTAGATCCATTAGATTCTACTTCAAGAATTTTATCTGCTGAAGTTTTAGGTGATGAGCACTACAATACAGCAACAGCAGTAAAAGAATTATTACAACGTTATAAAGAATTACAAGATATCATTGCTATTCTAGGAATGGAAGAATTATCTGAAGAAGATAAATTAGTCGTTCACAGAGCAAGACGTGTACAACGTTTCTTATCACAACCTTTCCATGTTGCAGAACAATTTACAGGAATTCCAGGTGTCTTAGTTGACATTAAAGATACCATTAAAGGGTTCAACATGATTATGGATGGTGAATTAGATAAATATCCTGAAGCAGCATTTAACTTAAGAGGATCTATTCAAGATGCAATAGACTCAGGAGAAAAAATGTTAGCAGAAGCATAATAATTGCTGAAAGCCAAAAGCTTAAAGCCCAAAGACTAAAATATGTTTTTAGAAATTGTAACACCAGAAGCGATCTTATTTTCATCAGAAGTAGATTCTATATTTGTTCCTGGGATTAACGGAGAATTTCAAATGCTGAACAATCATGCCCCTGTCGTTTCTATTCTTAAAGAAGGAACAGTTAAGGTTCATGTGCATTCTCAAGGTCAAATAGTACCCACTGAATTAAAAGGAAAGATGCAAGTACATCAAGATGATGAAAAAGTACTTACCTTATCAATCAGTTCTGGAACGCTTGAATTTAATGATAACAAAGCAATTATATTAGCGGATTAATTTCGCTTTTATGTTTTAATACAAACCTCAAAACAACAATGTTTTGAGGTTTTTTTTGCTTCAAAGAAGAAGTAGCACTTCTTTTTAGTTTGCTGAAATGATAATATTATCTAACTCATAAGTACCGTCTTCACTTGCATTTCCACGCCCCATGTATCTAAAGGTCTTCTCCACAAGAGAGATCCACAATATCCGAATCATACCAATTAGAAAAGGAGTCTGTATTTTGTGTTATATAGGCCCTCGGAACAATTCCCCAAGTTGCAGACTGCATTCCTGAAGGCATCCCATCCCAATTATTAGAAAAGAACTGAAATAGGAATCTCTTTTACTGCAAGTCTTTTAGCAGTAGTTGAATGGATTTAACCCCATTCCATTCATTTTCATCCAATGTATAGACAACATCAAACGCATTTTGAATTTCCGTTATTTTAGAGCCCAAATTAAAGCCAATGGCATTGTAGGTTTTAGAGTCAGCCCCAGCAATGATGTTCAATTTTAAATGGGATTTGTCTGCACCCACTTGTTTGCCATAGCCACTGTCTCTTACCGCAGAAGTTTTAAACGTAGGCTTCATGTTTTTCGGTCCAAAAGGCTCCATTTGTTGGATAATTCGAAAGAACTTGGGTGTAATTCCCGATAATTCAATTTCCGCATCAAACAAGATTTCGGGCGTTAACAATTCTTTCGGAATGCTGTTGCGCACCACTTCCTCAAATTTGACTTTAAATTTCTTGTAGTTTTCGGGCAGCAAGGTTAAACCAGCCGCATACTTATGACCTCCAAATTGCTCGATGAATTCTTCACAAGCTAGCAGGGCATTGTACACGTCAAATCCTTTTACAGAACGGGCAGAAGCTGCAAGTTTGTCGCCACTTTTAGTAAATACTAGCGTTGGGCGGTGGTGTTTTTCAATCAATCGAGAAGCAACAATTCCAATGACTCCTTTGTGCCAATCTTCTTTGTAAACGACCGAGGTAAACCGATCTTCCTCCTCATTATCGATGATTTGCATTAGGGCTTCGTTGGTGATTTTTTTATCCAATTCTTTCCGGTCTGCATTAAAAATTTCAATGGCAGCCGCAAATTCCACCGCCGAATCAAAATCCATTTCGGTCAGTAATTCCACTGCATAATTTCCGTGTTTCATTCTTCCCGCAGCATTAATTCTGGGCGCAACAATAAACACAACGTCAGTAATGGTCAGTACCTCTTTTTTGGTTTGATGAATAATGGCTTTGATCCCGTTTCTTGGATTGGAATTAATTACTTGCAGTCCAAAATAAGCAAGCGTTCTATTTTCTCCATTCATGGGAACAATATCTGCCGCAATAGCTGTGGCCACTAAATCTAAATAGGGAACAAAATCGGTAATGGTTTGTTGCCTACTTTTTCCGAGCGCTTGAATCAATTTAAACCCAACTCCACAACCGCACAATTCATCAAACGGATAATAACAATCGGCTCTTTTTGGGTTTAAAATGGCCACTGCTTTTGGGAGTTCTGCACCAGGTTTGTGATGATCACAAATAATAAAATCAATCTTTTTTTCAGAAGCGTAGGTTACTTTTTCAAGGGCTTTTGTACCACAATCTAAGGCAATAATTAGTGAGAAATTATTGTCTTCGGCAAAGTCAATTCCTTTAAAAGAAACGCCATACCCTTCTCCATATCGATCTGGTATATAAGTAGAAACGTTGGTGTAAATAGTTTTTAAATAAGAGGCAACCAATGAGACTGCAGAGGTTCCGTCCACATCATAATCGCCAAAAACTAAAATATTTTCATTGTTGCGAATTGCTGTTTCAATGCGCTCCACTGCCAAGTCCATGTCTTTCATTAAAAAAGGATCGTGCAGGTCGTCTAAGCTGGGTCTAAAGAATTTTTTAGCTTGCTCAAATGTGGTAATGTCTCGTTGAAATAAAATTTCAGCAATGGTGGTATCCACAGACAAATCTTGTGCAAGTTTTGATGTTTTCTCTTTGTCAGTTTTTGGTTTTGAACTCCAACGCATCGCAATTTTTTTGAATCTTATGGGACCTTTATTGGTGCAGGTGAATCCCGATAGTTACGGTTGCAAACTGTCGAAACATTTCCATGACACCACAATATTTTTCAACCGATAAATCAACAGCCTTGTTTATTTTTTCTTCATGCAATTCGCTTCCGTAAAAGTGATAATCTACCAAAACTTTATTGTAAAATTTCGGATGTTCCTCCGTCAATTCGCCAGTAACAACAATTTTAAAATCAGCAACTGTCACTCTCATTTTTTCCAAAAGAGAAACTACATCCAGTCCAGAGCAACCCGCTAAAGAGGAAAGCATTAAAGCTTTTGGTCTATAACCAGCGTCTTTTCCGCCATGTTCTTCAGAAGTGTCTATTAAAAGCGAGTGCCCTCCAGGATTGTCAGATTCAAAAAGCATATTTTCTTTCCAAGTAGTCGTAACGATATTTGTATTCATAAGAATGTTTTAGCTAATGATTTTTAAAAGTAATAATTGTTAAAGGTAAAAAATAAAACCTTTTTTCTACTACTTTAATTACGGTACTATTTTTCTGAATAAAAAGCTATCTTTAGCTACTGAAACAAATACATATAAAAAGATGCCATTAGTGACTCCTTTATCAGCAGAACACGATTTAGAAACAAAAGAATTAGCCAAATTTTTTAATGAAACCTTGGGGTTTTGCCCAAATTCTGTTTTGACTATGCAACGCAGACCAGCGATTTCCAAAGCATTTATAAATTTGAATAAGGCTGTAATGGCCAATGAAGGTCGCGTAACGTCTGCTTTGAAAAGGTTAATTGCATGGGTTTCTAGCAACGCTACTGGATGTCGTTATTGCCAAGCGCATGCTATTAGGGCTGCAGAGCGCTACGGAGCCGAACAAGCGCAGTTAGACAATGTTTGGGAATATAGGACACATGCTGCATTTTCAGACGCCGAGAGAGCCGCTTTAGACTTTTCGTTGGCAGCGTCAATGGTGCCCAATGCTGTGGACGCCAAAATAAAAGAAGCGTTATATGCGCATTGGAATGAGGGTGAAATTGTAGAAATGCTGGGTGTTATTTCATTATTTGGATACTTAAATCGCTGGAACGATTCTATGGGCACAATTCTAGAGGAAGATGCCATTGAGAGTGGAGATCAATATTTAGGAAAACACGGTTTTGAAGTTGGAAAACATGTATAAATGCAATTGGTTTTCACAAAAAAATCCGTTAGAAATTAATTTCTAACGGATTTTTGTTATTAACGACACCACACTAGTAAGCTTAAAACACTTGCTTGCCAGTGCTACTGACTACATCATTCCTGGCATACCACCACCCATTGGAGGCATTCCACCACCAGCAGGAGCTGCTTCTTTAATATCGATTAAAGCACATTCTGTTGTTAAGATCATTCCTGCAACTGAGGCAGCATTCTCTAAGGCAACACGAGTTACTTTCTTCGGGTCAATAATTCCAGCTTTAAGCATATCAACATAAGCATCTGATTTTGCATCGTAACCGAAATCTTTTTTCCCTTCCAAAACTTTGTTTAAAACTACAGAGCCTTCGCCACCAGCATTCTCAACAATAATTCTTAGAGGAGCTTCAATCGCTTTATTAATAATTTGTACGCCTGTAGTTTCGTCTAAGTTTTCCGTCGTAATTGCAGTCAATACTTTTTTAGCACGCACCAAAGCAACACCACCACCGGCAACAATTCCTTCTTCAACTGCAGCACGTGTTGCATGTAATGCATCATCTACTCGGTCTTTCTTTTCTTTCATTTCAACTTCTGAAGCGGCACCTACATATAAAACGGCAACACCTCCAGCTAATTTTGCCAAACGTTCTTGCAATTTTTCTTTGTCGTAATCTGAAGTTGAGGTTTCTATTTGTGCTTTTATTTGATTGACTCTTGCCTTAATTGCAGCTGCATTTCCAGCGCCATTCACAACTGTTGTATTGTCTTTGTCTACGGTTACTGTTTCTGCAGTACCCAATAAATCTAAGGTTGCATTTTCAAGTGAAAAGCCTCTTTCTTCAGAAATAACAGTTCCACCAGTTAGAATTGCAATGTCTTCTAACATGGCTTTTCTTCGGTCTCCAAATCCTGGGGCTTTTACCGCAGCAATTTTTAATCCACCACGTAATTTATTAACAACTAAAGTAGCCAATGCTTGTCCATCTACATCCTCTGCAATAATTAACAACGGTCTGCTAGATTGAGCAACAGGCTCTAAGATTGGAAGAATTTCATTTAGGTTCGAAATCTTTTTATCGAATAATAAAATATATGGATTTTCTAAATCTGCAATCATTTTATCTGCATCCGTTACAAAATACGGAGATAAATACCCTCTGTCAAACTGCATTCCCTCTACAACGTCTACGTAGGTTTCCATTCCCTTTGCTTCTTCAACAGTAATCACACCTTCTTTACCAACTTTGGTAAAAGCAGTTGCAATTAAATCGCCAATTGTATTGTCGTTATTTGCAGAAATTGAAGCAACTTGTTTTATTTTTTCTGAAGAATTTCCAACTTTTTGTGCTTGCTTTTCTAGGTCGGCAACAATTGCAGCAACCGCTTTGTCAATTCCGCGTTTTAAATCCATTGGATTTGCACCTGCTGCAACATTTTTCAATCCTTCTTTTACAATTGCTTGTGCAAGAACCGTAGCGGTTGTTGTTCCATCACCGGCTAAATCATTGGTTTTAGAAGCAACTTCTTTCACCATTTGAGCACCCATGTTTTCAAGCTCATTTTCAAGTTCAATTTCTTTTGCAACCGATACACCATCTTTGGTTACGGTTGGGGCTCCAAACGATTTCGAAATAATTACGTTTCTTCCTTTAGGTCCTAAAGTTACTTTTACTGCGTTTGCCAAGGCATCCACTCCGCGTTTTAATCCGTCACGAGCTTCAATATCAAATTTTATGTCTTTTGCCATTATTTTTTATTTTGCTTTTAGCTTTTAGCACTTGGCTTTTTGCTAAAAATAGTTCAACTAAATTTTTATTTTTTTATTCACTAATGGCAAATAGCCAAAAGCGAACAGCTTATATAATTGCAAGAATATCAGCTTCACGCATCATTAAGTAGTCTTTTCCTTCTAGCTTTAATTCTGTTCCGCCATATTTACCATAGAGGACTGTGTCACCCACTTTTACAGTTAATGGTTCGTCAACTTTACCATTACCAACGGCAACGATAGTTCCTTTTTGTGGTTTTTCTTTTGCGTTGTCTGGAATGATTAATCCAGAAGCTGTTTTTGTTTCTGCAGGAGCAGGTTCTACAAGAACTCTGTCTGCTAAAGGTTTAATGTTTAATCCCATTTGTATATTTTTTAAATTGGTTTTTATTTGATTTTTAAAGAAGGGTCAGAAATAATGCCATTCTGTAAAAACTGACAAGATTACTAATTTCGCTTTTTAGTATTTAAATATAGTATAAAAAAATGCCAACGTGTCATTTACGTTGGCATTTCTATAGATTCTCAATAATGTAAAGATTATTGTTCGCTTTGGGTTGTTGTCTCTGGAGCTACAGGTGCTGGCGTTGTAGCTTCAATACCGTTTAAAGTTTCTTTTAAGATAGGGCCTTTGTCTCCGCCTCTGTCAATAGAATAGTTTGATAATAAAATCAATGCAAACATTGAGATTGCTAACGTCCAAGTTGTTTTGTCTAAGAAGTTGTTCGTGTTTTGCACGCCTCCTAAAGATTGTGCACCACCACCACCAAACGAAGAAGACAATCCTCCTCCTTTAGGGTTTTGTACCATAACGATTAAAATTAAGATCACGGCTACCAATAATATGATACCTAAAAACAAGTTATAACTCATGATTTATTTTTTTGTAAAATTTGAATTCTTTTAATTTGGTCTGCAAAGAAACCACTTTTTTCTGGATATTTCAAACTTAAAATTCTATAAGCTTGAATTGCATTTTCATACTTTTTTTGTGCTAAATACACTTTGGCCAAAGTTTCGGTCATTAAAGAGTTTGACGTTTCATTTTTGGAAACCAAAACATTGATGCTTTTCTCTTTGACAACAGGCTTTATTTTTGGGTTCTTCTCAATAAAACGATCAATAATTGAAGTTCTAGAGATTGGTTTTTCTTTTTTTAATGGTACTCTAATAATGGGTGTTGCTGTTGATAATTGCAACCACTCACCAAAAGAGTGTTTTTCTGCTATTGAAAAAGAAAGTGCTTCGTTAATGGCTAAATTGTTTGTAGCAATTTCTGATTTTGGTTCTTCAACCAATGCAACTGTTTGAGTTTCTTCTTGAAAAGCGGGTTTTGGAAGCACATTAAAACTAGATGCTGTTATAAAATCGAACAAGATGGCTCTGTCTGTGGTATACGCAGCAGTCACTTTGAGCTCATTATTGTATTTAAAACTGTTTTGTATTTTCAGCCCTTTTAAATATAGGCTTCTTGCTGATTGAAAATACGGGTATTCCTCAATGAGGTTTTTCAACGCTTGCGTTTCTTCTTGCTGTAAAATTGCAGGATTTTTTAAGAGCGATATGAATTTCTCGGTTACCAATCTCCTAGTGCGGCGTTAAAAATATCTTGATGGATACGCTCTAAAATCTCGTCCAATGCACCTTCTAATATTCCACCAACTAATTGTTGGCTAGAATTGAAATCTGAGTAAAATGAAAAACTTTTTTCAAAGTCTTTTTCTTCATCTAATGCATTGTAGAAACGAACATTTATGGTTACTGTTAATCTATTTTGTGCCGCCGTTTGCTGGGCTGTCGCACTCATTGGGTTTATTCTATAGCCGGTAATTTCTCCTTCTAAACGCAAATCTGCATTGGGGTTGTTCACCAATGTTAAATTGGTTTGTCGTAAAAACAGCTCTTGTAATTCGGGTGTAAATCGCTGACTTAATGTAGGCTCAACTAAGGTTGCTTCATTTCTAAAAAAGGCTACTTGAATGGTGTCTGCATTTGTAGTTGCTCCGGTAAATGAATAGGCGCCGCAAGCAGTTATCAATAAAGCACTGATTGCAAAAAGAGAGATGTACACTAGTTTTTTCATTACTTACAAATCGTATTGTTTAATTTTTCGATACAAAGTACGTTCAGAAATACCAAGTTCTTTGGCCGCTAATTTACGTTTATTGTTGTTTTTTTCTAATGACTTTTTAATCATTTCTACTTCTTTGTCTTGTAAAGATAAAGATTCGTCCTCTTCAATGGTCTCAATAAAGTCATAATTTTTCTCAGGGGATGCATTTTGAGGAATCTTTAAAACTTCAATATTATGGTTTTTTATTTCTTGGTCTGCATATATTTTTTCAATTAATTGATGGTTTTTTTCTTCCACTTTTTCAATATCGCCTGTTTTCATTAAATCTAAGGTCAACTTTTTTAAATCGTTGATGTCGCTTCTCATGTCAAACAAAACCTTATACATGATGTCTCTTTCTGTAGAGAAATCATTCGCAGAAGTTCCTCCAATAACTGCGGGTAAGTTCTTGTTGTAGTTTGGAAGATATTGTGCAATGTTTTGTGCGGTAATCAATCGATCTTCTTCCACTACAGAAATTTGTTCTGCGATGTTTCTTAATTGACGGATGTTTCCTGGAAACCGGTAATTCATCAATAATTTTATCGCGTTTTCGTCTAAGCGTACTGTTGGCATTCTGTATTTCTGAGCAAAATCTGAAGCAAATTTCCGAAATAATAAATGAATGTCTTCGTTTCGATCGCGAAGTGGAGGCAACGGAATTTCGATGGTGCTCAATCGGTAATATAAATCTTCTCTAAATTTTTCTTTTGCAATAGCTTCTTGCATGTTTAAATTTGTAGCAGCTACAATTCGAACGTTTGTTTTTTGTACTTCTGAGGACCCTACTTTTATGAATTCACCATTTTCTAAAACGCGCAATAAACGTACTTGGGTGGTTAGAGGCAATTCGCCAACCTCATCTAAGAAGATAGTTCCACCATCTGTTACCTCAAAGTATCCTTTTCTTGCGGTGGTTGCGCCTGTAAAAGCGCCTTTTTCGTGACCAAAAAGCTCACTATCTATAGTCCCTTCTGGAATAGCACCACAGTTTACTGCGATGTATTTTGCGTGTTTTCTGTGTGATAAAGAGTGTATTATTTTCGGAATACTCTCTTTACCAACACCACTTTCACCGGTTACTAAAACAGAGATGTCTGTGGGTGCAACTCGCACTGCTTTTTCCAATGCGCGGTTTAGTTGCACATCGTTACCGATAATGCCAAAACGTTGTTTTGTTGTTTGTAAGCTTTCCATTGTAATCGTTTAAATGTTGTAAAGTTGAAGAGTTACGCTCTCAACTTTTAACTTTATAACTTCTTTTAATTATTTTCAGAATATCCAACGGCAGTTCCTTTTAAGGTTGCTGAGGTACAATCTTCTACTTTTACCATCACAAAATCTCCTAATTTATAGCTGCCTTTATCAAAAACGGCTACGGTATTTTGTGTGTTTCTCCCTTTCCACTCATTCGGGTTTTTCTTAGAAGTTCCTTCAATTAAAAACTCTTCTGTTTTTCCTAAATGTTGTTTTGTTCTAAAGAGTGCATGTTCTTGTTGTAAATCTATAATTTCTTGCAATCTTCGTTTTTTAACGGCAAACGGAACGTTATCATCCATTTTATTTCCTGCAAGCGTTCCAGGTCTTTCTGAATATGAAAACATAAAACCAAAGTCATATTTTACATATTTCATTAACTCCAAGGTGTCTTGATGGTCCTCTTCTGTTTCTCCACAAAAACCAACAATCATATCTTGTGACAAAGACATTTCTGGAACAATTTTAAAAATATTGTCCACCAATTCCATATATTCTTCCCGGGTGTGTTGTCTGTTCATTGCTTTTAACATGGCATTACTTCCACTTTGTACAGGCAAATGAAGGTATTTGCAAATGTTTTGGTGTTTTGCCATGATATGAATTACATCTAAGCTCATGTCTTGAGGGTTTGATGTTGAAAATCGAAAACGTGTTTTTGGAAACTTTGTTGCACACATGTCTAACAACTCTGCAAAGCCAACGGCAGTTGCTTGTGCCATTTCTGATGCTTTTTTAAAATCTTTTTTCAATCCGCCACCAAACCATAAAAAACTATCTACATTTTGACCTAATAGGGTGATCTCCTTATAGTTTTTGTTGACCATAGACTCCACTTCTTCTAGAATGCTTTTCGGGTCTCTACTTCTTTCTCTACCTCTTGTAAAAGGAACTACACAAAAGGTACACATATTATCGCAACCTCGTGTAATGGAAACAAAGGCGGTAACTCCGTTCGAATTTAAACGGACTGGAGAAACATCTCCGTAAGTTTCATCTTTAGAGAGGATTACGTTTACAGCATCTCTTCCGGACGCTACTTCTTGTAACAGGTTTGGTAAATCTCTGTAGGCATCTGGACCCACCACCAAATCAACAATTTTTTCTTCTTCTAAAAACTTTTCTTTGAGCCGTTCTGCCATACAGCCCAAAACGCCAACTTTCATTTTTTTATTGACTTGCTTTACAGCGTTGTATTTCTGTAATCTTTTGCGAACTGTTGTTTCTGCTTTTTCTCTAATAGAACACGTATTTACAAGTACTAAATCTGCTTCTTCTAAAATTTGTGTGGTGTTGTAACCTTCTTTGTCTAAGATTGCTGCAACAATTTCACTATCATTCATATTCATTTGACAGCCGTAACTCTCAATGAACAGTTTTTTAGTGTTTTCTTTTTTATTTTCGGTAACAAGGGCTTTCCCTTGTATTCTTTCGTCAATGGTTTTTTCTACTTGCTCCATGTGTCAATTTTCATTTTAATGGTGAGCAAAGATACAACCAAAAACCAAAATTTATGACAAATTGGCAGAAAAATACAGTTGATTTTCTGTTAAAAATGAAGTAAAAACACCTTGAAAAATAATTTATAAAAAAAAACTACATACTTTTGCAGTCTTAAATCGCGCAATTTCGATTGTGATGATTTCGACAAAAAGAAAGATACATGGCAAAGAATTTAGTAATTGTAGAGTCCCCAGCAAAGGCAAAAACGATCGAGAAATTTCTTGGAAAAGATTTTCAAGTTGAATCTAGTTATGGTCATATTGCAGATTTACCATCCAAAGAATTGGGGATTGATGTTGACGGAGATTTTAGTCCAAAATACATTGTTTCAGACGATAAGAAGGCGGTTGTAAAAAAACTGAAATCGTTGGCAAAGAAAGCCGAAATGGTTTGGTTGGCAAGTGATGAGGATCGAGAAGGGGAAGCAATCGCATGGCATTTAAAAGAACAATTGGAATTGAAGGAAGAACGTACAAAACGTATTGTTTTTCACGAAATCACCAAAAAGGCAATTTTAAAAGCAGTTGAAAATCCAAGGGATATTGATTATCATATGGTAAATGCACAACAGGCACGTAGGGTTTTAGATCGTTTGGTTGGGTATGAATTATCGCCTGTATTGTGGCGTAAAGTAAAAGGAGGACTGTCTGCAGGAAGAGTTCAGTCTGTAGCGGTTCGTTTAATCGTTGAAAAAGAAAGAAGTATTCAGGAGTTTACTGCTGAAACACATTATAAGGTTGTTGCAGAATTTTCGAATTTAGAAGGAAAGAAACTCAAAGCAACCATTCCAAAGAATTTTGATTCTAAAACAGCTGCAGAAGATTTTTTAAAATCGTGTGCAAATGCTGATTTCTCGATTGCTGACTTGACCAAAAAGCCTGCAAAGAAATCACCAGCAGCGCCGTTTACAACATCAACATTACAACAAGAGGCTTCTCGAAAATTAGGATATCCTGTTGCCAAAACAATGCAGGTTGCGCAACGTTTGTATGAAGCGGGTTTAATAACTTACATGAGAACAGATAGTGTGAACTTATCTGTGGATGCAAGAGATGCTGCCGAAGAAGAAATTACCAATTATTACGGAAAAGAATATAGCAAACAACGTGTTTTTAAGTCGAAAGTAAAAGGTGCTCAAGAGGCCCATGAAGCCATTCGTCCTACCAACATGAAAATGCATACAATTGATACAGAATATGACCAAACAAGATTGTACGATTTAATTTGGAAACGAACATTGGCATCTCAAATGAGCGATGCACAATTGGAACGTACCAATGTGAAAATTGAAAATTCAGAAAACGAAAAAATCTTCACTGCAAATGGAGAAATGATCAAGTTTGAAGGGTTCTTAAAAGTATACTTAGAAGGAAATGACAACGAAGATGAAGAGCAGGCAGGGATGTTGCCAAGCTTAAAAGTGAAAGACCAATTAGCGTATACTTTTATCAACGCAACACAGCGTTTTACAAGTCCTCCTTATCGTTTTACGGAAGCATCTTTGGTAAAACAATTAGAAGAATTGGGTATTGGGCGTCCGTCAACCTATGCACCTACTATTTCTACAGTACAAAGAAGAGGGTATGTAGAAAAAGGGCAGAATGAAGGTTTAGAAAGAAATTACGAGCAATTGGTTTTAGCAGACGGTGCCGTTTCAAACCAAATATTAACAGAAAGAACAGGTTCAGATAAAAATAAATTAATTCCAACAGATATTGGAAATATTGTAAACGATTTCTTAGTGGCTAATTTCTCCAATATTTTAGATTTTGGATTTACAGCCAAAGTAGAAAATTCATTTGATGATATTTCTGAGGGAAATGAAAACTGGACAGAAATGATTAAAAGTTTCTATGGTGCATTTCATGAAACAGTAGAGGATGTAAAAGAAAATGCAGAAAGAGAAAGTGGAGAACGTATTTTAGGAAAACATCCAGTTTCTGGAAAAACAGTTTTAGTCCGTTTGGGGAAATTTGGACCGATTGCACAGATTGGTGCGCCAGAAGATGAAGAGAAATTGTTTGCAAGTTTAAATCCTACACAAAACTTAGGGACGATTACCATAGATGAAGCTTTGGAACTGTTTTTATTGCCAAAAACATTGGGGGTTTACGAAGGGGAAGAGGTAATTGTTTCTAATGGCCGTTTTGGTCCTTACATTCGTTTTGGAAGCTTATTTGTTTCTTTAGAGAAGGGCGAAAACCCAATGGAGGTTGATTTGCCAAGGGCAGAAGCTTTAATTGTTGCAAAACAAAAAGCAGATGCACCGGTGGCACATTATGAAGAGTTGCCTGTTCAAAAGGGCGTTGGCCGTTTTGGTCCTTTCATTAAATGGAATTCAATTTTTATCAATGTGAGTAAAAAGTATGATTTTGATACCCTTACTTATGACGAGATTGTTGAACTCATTGAAGTGAAAAAGCAAAAAGAAATCGATAAGGTGCTTCATAATTGGGAAGATGTTGAGATTCGTGTAGAAAAGGCAAGATGGGGAAGGTTTAATGTTTTAAAAGGAAAAATTAAGATCGAACTCCCAAAAACGACCGATATTGCGAAACTGACCAAAGAGGAAGCTGTTAAAATGATTGCAGCAAAAATGCCAAAGAAGAAAGCGGTAAAAAAGAAAGTAGTCAAAAAGAAAGCGACTCCCAAAAAAACAACTGCTAAGAAAGCAGTAAAAAAGAAATAATTAGTTAGTATCTTGCATACTTCTATTTAAAAAAATATTGATGAACTTGGACTTTTTAACTCCTGTAAAAGAGTCGGTTGTGGCACATTTAGTGCAGCAGTCCGATTTATCATTCGGTAAAAAGATTAAAATTCATTCACAAAACGAAGGGTTTCCAAACCTAGAAAATGTTCAAATAGCAATTTTTGGAGTACAAGAAGATCGCAATTCTCAAGACAATTTTGGCTGTGGAGAGGATTTAGATTTCATTCGAAGAAAATTATATGAGTTATTTCCTGGAAATTGGCATACAAACATTGTCGACTTAGGAAATATCTTAAAAGGAAATGCTGTTTCAGATACTTATTTTGCTGTTTCAGAAATCATCACATCATTATTAAAGAAAAATATTATACCTGTAATTATTGGTGGCGGACAAGATA
>TARA_B110000208_G_scaffold21970_1_pt1 | contig 14165 bp, 17 predicted proteins | sample TARA_B110000208 | Tara Oceans TARA_B110000208 (sample SAMEA4397426) | marine metagenome | biome: Polar Biome; feature: [SRF] surface water layer (ENVO:00010504); material: water (ENVO:00002006), including particulate matter (ENVO:01000060) such as... | depth 5 m
GCTTTCTTGTTATCAAGAAACAAACCAATTTGTTACGGCTGAAGAATTGCTAAAAACAAAAATTCAATCAAATTCATCTCAAGTATTTCTATATGTGTATTTGGGCTACAATTACGAGCTACAACAACAGAAAGAAACGGCTACCATTTATTACGAGAAGGCACTCTCGGCAATTGATAAAAAATCAAATTACAGCGGAATAATTGCTACCCTTTTTAAGAACTATTCGCTCTTAGACTACGCAATTGTTGCGTATGAAAAAACAATGAAAAACAATCCAAACGCAAACTATAATTTTCAAATTGCACAGATTTACGGTGAAAAAGGCGCTTTTGAAAAAATGTTTCAATCTTATATTGACCTGATCGACAAAAACCCAGATTACATTAATAATGTGCAAAGATATGCCAGCAGATATCTTACAGAAGATGCAGAAAACAAGAACAATATATTATTTCGAAAAACCCTTTTAAGAAAATCTGCGAGCAATCCAAAAGATGTTTGGAACGTACTCTTAAGTTGGTTATTTGCTCAACAAAAAGAATACGGCAAAGCATTTATTCAAGAGCGTGCGTTGTACCAAAGAAATCCCGAAAGTCTTTCACAAATATTCCTTTTGGGAAAGATTGCTTTTGAAAACACCGATTATGATGCAGCAAAACAAATTTTTGCGTTTGTAAACGAAAAAACATCCCTTCGGGATGAAAAGTTTGAAGCGAATTTATATCTAGTTAATATTGCTATAAAAACGAAAAGCAATCAAACAGAAAACCTCTTTGAAACACTATTTACTGCTTTTGGAAAAAATGAAGCTACATTAAAGCTACAGGTTTTGTATGCCGATTATTTAACATTTCAAAAAAATGAAGCAACAAAAGCGATTGTGGTTTTAAAAGGCGCATTGGCTTTTTCTAATTCGAAGTTTGACAAAGCACGAATAAAACTAAAGTTAGGAGACGTATTGGTTTTTACTGGGAAATACAACAAGGCACTCATTTACTTTTCACAAATTCAAACACAGTTAAAAAACCATCCTTTGGCACAAAAAGCAACATTTAAGGTTGCTCAGACGAGTTATTTTAAAGGCGATTTTACGTGGTCAAAAGCACAATTAAAAATCTTAAAAAGCGCCACAACTCAGTTAATTGCAAACGATGCAATCGATCTCTTTTTAACAATCACAGACAATGAACCGGTAGATTCCATTCCTTCGGGGTTGACTGCATATGCAAAAGCAGATTTGCTATCATTTCAAAATAAAAATCAAGATGCAATTGCTGTATTAAAGGGTGTTCTTCTAAATTTTAAAGGGCAACCCATCGAAGATGAAGCGCTTTTTAAGCAAGCAACACTCTTTATAAAACAACAAGAGTTTGAAAACGCAATTTCAAATTTTGAAAAAATAATTCAGGGAAATTCAGAAGGTATTTTAAGAGACGATGCACACTATGCGTTGGCAGAATTGTATAATAATCAACTTAATAATCCAGAAAAGGCTTCAGAACATTATCAAAAGATTATTTTTGACTTCGCATCGAGTATTTATTTGGTAGATGCCAGAAAGAAATTTCGAAAATTACGCGGCGATACCTTTTAATACGGATAAATAAAAACAACGATTTTAAAATAATTAACACCAGAAATGTACATATATAACGTAACAATAAATATTGACGAGAGTGTTCATAAAGAATGGCTTGCTTGGATGCATTTACATATTCCTGAGGTCTTGGATACAGGGCGGTTTTTATCGGCAAAGTTTACAGAGGTATTGGTAAAAGAAGATATGGGCGGAAAAACATATTCTATACAATATACTGCAAATACAAGAAAAGATTTGGACGCTTATTATCAGCTTGATGCGGATCGGCTACAAAAAGACGGACTCGCAAAATTCGCAAATAAAATGGTCACTTTTAGAACCGAATTAAAAATAATAGAAGAATTTTTTCCAACCACAATAAGGAATTAAAAAATGGACGTTAGAGCAAAAAAACATTTAGGACAACATTTTTTAAAAGATGAAGGTATTGCAAAAGATATTGCAGACGCCTTGACGGAAAGTGGCTACGAAAATGTGTTAGAAATTGGGCCAGGTATGGGTGTTTTAACCAAATACTTATTGCAAAAAAAACCAAAAATCACGGTCATGGAACTCGATCGAGAATCTGTTGCTTATTTGCATGATACGTTTCCAAGTGAACATATTAAACTAAACACTTCAAAAGAAAAATTTGAAATTATTGAAGGGGATTTTCTAAAATATGATTTAGCGACTCTATTCAATAAAAAACAGACCGCAATTATTGGAAATTTTCCTTACAATATCTCTACTCAAATTGTTTTTAAAGCGATCGAGCATAGGGAGTTTGTTCCCGAATTTGCGGGCATGTTTCAAAAAGAGGTTGCCAAAAGAATTGCGGAAAAAGAAGGCAGTAAAGTCTACGGTATTCTTTCGGTGTTAACACAAGCTTTCTTTGATGTAGAGTACTTGTTTACAGTACCTCCCATTGTTTTTGATCCACCTCCAAAAGTAGATTCTGGAGTGATTCGATTTATCAGAAAAAAGGATTATTCCCTTCCTGTAGATGAAAAATTATTTTTTAGAGTTGTAAAAACAGCCTTTAATCAACGAAGAAAAATGTTGCGAAGTAGCTTAAAAACCTTTAATCTTTCGGATTCTTTAAAAGAAGAGGCTATCTTCGCAAAGCGCCCGGAACAATTATCCGTAAATGATTTTATAGAATTGACGAAAAAACTCGCAATCAATGGGATTTGAAATCACAAATAAACTTTTAGAGAACCTAACAACCTACATCGATACTAAAAACGATGCGGCAATTAGCACCCTTTTTGCAGAGGTACATTATGCTGATATTGCAGAAGTTTTAGATGAAATTAAGTTTGAGGAAGCGGTCTATATTATTAAGCTTTTAGACAGTGAAACTACGTCTGCTGTTTTAATGGAGACAGACGAAGACACTCGAGAAAAAATTCTTAAAACTCTTACCGCAAAAGAAATTGCGAATGAAATTTCCGAGTTAGATTCAGATGATGCCGCAGACATGATTGCCGAATTGCCTGAAGAAAGGCAAGAAGCAGTAATGTCTAAGATAGAGGACGAGGAACATGTAAAAGAAATTGAAGAATTACTTTCCTATGACGAAAATTCTGCAGGTGGATTGATGGCCAAAGAATTGGTACAAGTCAACGAAAACTGGACCGTTTTAAAATGCGTGAAAGAAATGCGTATTCAGGCAGAAGAAGTTACTCGAGTGCATTCTATATATGTTGTAGATGATGCGGGTAAATTAAAAGGTCGTTTGTCCTTAAAAGATTTATTAGTTGCTTCGACAAGAACACCTATCTCAGAGATCTACATTCCAAAAGTAGATTTTGTAAACGTCATTGATGGGGCAGAAGATGTTGCAAATATTATGCGAAAATATGATTTAGAGGCAATTCCTGTTGTTGATGATCATCAAGTTTTATTAGGAAGAATTACCATTGACGATATTGTTGATGTCATCAAGGAAGAAGCGGACAAAGATTACCAAATGGCTGCAGGTATTACACAAGATGTTGAAGCTGATGATAGTATATTAGAACTTACAAAGGCGCGACTGCCTTGGTTGTTTTTGGGATTATTAGGAGGTATTGGTGCTTTTATTATTATGGAAGGTTTTCAGGATGTTTTTGAAAAATATGCAGCTTTGTTCTTTTTCACCCCCTTAATTGCTGCCATGGCAGGAAATGTAGGTGTGCAATCTTCCGCAATTATTGTACAAGGGCTCGCGAACGATGACATAAAAGGAAGTATTAATAGTCGTTTACTTAAAGAGATGCTTTTAGCGGCTCTAAATGGTGTTATTTTAGCACTGTTTTTGTTTCTTTTTGTATGGCTCTCTCAAGGAAAGGTAACTTTGGCAATTGCCATTTCTGTTTCTTTGGTTGTTGTTATTATTGTAGCGGGTTTAATTGGAACTTTTGTACCTCTATTTTTAAACAAAAGAGGGATAGACCCAGCAATTGCTACAGGACCTTTTATTACAACATCAAATGACATCTTTGGAATCCTAATTTATTTTATGATTGCTAAAATGATTTTAGTTATTTAAAGAAAAAACCCATCAGTTTCCTGAAAGGTTTTCCTCTTTTTCTATTTACACCTACTCCCGTTAAGCTTGATAGCAATTTTTCCTAGCAATAATCGTAAAACTATTTGCGAAAAACTGATTATGTGCACAAACATAAGATAAGAAACTTATTTTAAGAAGCGGAAACACACGCATTAAATTGCGGATTGCCGCATATGATTTGTTAGTCGATAATTCCCAACTCTTTAGCCTTTAAAATTAAATCTGTATTATTATTTGCATTTAAATCTGCTCTAAGATTGGAAAGTTTCGTTTCAATAGAACGAAGTTTAATTGCAACACCATCCTTTTTAAGAATTACCCCTTCTAAATTACTGATCTTCGAATGATTTGGTAGTTCTTTTAATATCTGAATAGCAACCTCATCTATTTGAATTTGAAGAATGTTCCGTCTCATTATTTTTTGATGTACCTCATGGGAATAGTAGAAGTCATTTGCGCGCATTTTTTCAATTGCAAAACCAAGTTCAGTCACGCCACATTTGCTTTTTATTAAATATGCATCCGGGTTTAAATTTTGGATTACATTATAAATTCTATTGGTTTCTGCATGCCCGGTAATGACACCTATTTTAATAGAAACTCCTTGGTTTCTAATTGCTTTTATCAACGCTTCTCCTCCGTCAATTTTTGTGTCTTGAGTGGTATTGTCAAAACTTAAATCTGTGAAAATTATTTGAAATGGATGGCTGTTTTGGTGTTTTAAAATTAATTCAAGAGCGTCATCACAGGTATTGGTTGTAACAACATCAAAATTTCCAATTTTTGTTAAGGAATATAAAATTCCTAAAATGACTAATTGATGATCATCAACAATTAATATTCTTGTTTTAGGCGCTATATCGAGGGAATTTTGTTGTTCTATTTCGTCTTTTAAAAAATGAGGCAGTCAAAAAACCGTGCTGAAGCACTACGACATCTTAACAAACAGCATAAAACTAAAAAAAATAGCGTAAAAAAACAAATATTTAGTGCATTTTCTGAAACAAATCCCAGAGAACAACCCCAGTAGTAACAGAAATATTTAAAGAATGTTTGGTGCCTAATTGCGGAATTTCAATGCATAAATCGGATGCATTTACAACTTCTTGCTGAACACCTTTTACTTCGTTTCCCATAACAATCGCATAGGTTTCTCCCTTTGATGGTTGAAATGTGTTTAGCTTTGTACTATTCTCTGCTTGTTCTATTGCTAGTACTTTAATTTTTTCTTCTTTTAGCTTTTTAATCAAAGTGAGGGTGTCTTCAACATATTCCCAAGCAACAGATTCCGTTGCGCCTAATGCGGTTCTATGAATGTCTTTGTTGGGTGGTGTTGCAGTAATACCACACAAATATATTTTCTCTATCAAAAAAGCATCTGAGGTTCTAAAAACAGAACCAATATTGTTCAAACTTCTGATGTTGTCTAAAACGACAATTAAAGGAGTTTTGGAGGTTGTTTTAAACTCCGCTACGCTAATTCTATTTAACTCGTTATTCTTTAGTTTTCTCATAAAAAATTATATCTTTAAACGCGAATATGCATCAACACAAAACTAACTGAAAATTTCCAAAAAATTGGCAAAAAGCACTCCTAAAAAGGTAACTCCGTTAATGAAACAATACAATGCTATTAAGGTGAAATATCCAGATGCAATGTTATTATTTCGTGTGGGAGATTTTTACGAAACCTTTGGAGAAGATGCTAAAAAAGCAGCGCATGTTTTAGGTATTATTCTCACAAAAAGAGGTGCTGGTAGCGAAACTGAAACCGCTTTAGCGGGGTTTCCACACCATTCTTTAAACACCTATTTGCCAAAATTAGTTAAGGCAGGAATGCGGGTTGCAATTTGTGATCAATTGGAAGATCCAAAAATGACGAAAACAATCGTAAAGAGAGGTGTTACCGAGCTAGTTACCCCTGGAGTCTCTTTAAATGATGAAGTACTAAACACTAAAACAAACAACTTTTTAGCCGCAGTTCATTTTGATAAAAAACAACTTGGAGTCTCGTTTTTAGACATTTCAACGGGCGAATACTTAACCGCACAAGGAAACGCTGAATACATCGATAAATTACTACAAAATTTTAGCCCAAGCGAAGTGTTGGTTCAAAAACAACACAAACAACAATTCTTGGCGTTTTTTGAAAACAGGTATTACACGTTTTATTTAGACGACTGGGTTTTTCAACCAGAATATGCTCAAGAAACACTCCAAAATCATTTTGATGTTAAAAGCTTGAAAGGCTTTGGAATTCAGGATTTAAAATACGGAATTATAGCAGCCGGTGCTGTTTTGTATTATTTGTCGGAAACACAACATAAGCAACTAAAACACATTCAATCGATCAGTAGAATTGCCGAAGATAATTATGTTTGGATGGATCGTTTTACGGTCAGAAACTTAGAATTGTACAATCCGAATTCGGTAAATGCAGTCACGCTTTTAAATGTCATCGACAAAACGATTTCACCGATGGGTGGCCGTTTGCTTAAACGCTGGTTGGCACTTCCATTAAAGAAGATTGAGGCTATTAAAGATCGCCATGAACTGGTAAAATTTTTTATAGACTCCGAATCCTTTTCAGAAACCGTAACCTATCATTTAAAACAAATTTCCGATTTAGAAAGATTAATTTCTAAGGTAGCAACAGCAAAAGCTTCTCCGAGAGAAATTGTCTTATTAAAAAACTCTTTGAAAGCGATTCTACCGATAAAAAATGCTGCTGAAAAAGGCAATAATAAAACCGTTAAAAAGCTCGGAAATCAATTGCACACTTGCGAGGCATTAATCGCGAAAATCACGAAAACACTATTTGAAGATGCTCCTGTAAACATTAATAAAGGAAATGCAATTGCTACAGGAGTACACCAAGAGTTGGATGATTTACGTGCAATTTCCAACTCTGGAAAAAAGTATTTAGACCAAATGCTAAAACGCGAAACAGAAAGCACTGGGATTTCTAGTTTAAAAATTGCATTCAACAACGTTTTTGGATATTATATTGAAGTTAGAAACACCCATAAAGACAAAGTTCCAGAAGCTTGGATTCGGAAACAAACACTGGTCAATGCAGAGCGGTATATTACAGAAGAATTAAAAGAATACGAAACAAAAATACTAGGCGCAGAGGAGAAAATTCAAAAAATTGAACAAGAACTCTTTTCTCAATTATTGCAAAATATCATTCAATTTGTACAAAAAGTGCAAGAAAATGCGCAAATTGTTGCAAAAATAGACTGTTTATTGTCTTTTTCTGTTTTAGCGGTTGACAACAATTATGTGCGTCCACAAATGGATGAATCTACTGATTTGGAAATTAAAAACGGAAGACACCCTGTTATTGAGAAACAATTGCCCATAGATCAAAATTACATTGCAAACGATGTGGTGCTCAATCGAAATCAACAACAAATCATCATGATTACTGGGCCCAACATGTCTGGTAAATCTGCCATATTAAGGCAAACAGCATTGATTGTTTTATTGGCTCAAATGGGGAGTTATGTCCCTGCACAAAACGCGAAAATAGGGGTCGTAGATAAAATCTTTACTCGAGTAGGTGCTAGTGATAATATTTCTATGGGTGAATCTACCTTTATGGTTGAAATGAATGAAACCGCTTCCATTTTAAATAATATTTCTGAACGTAGTTTGGTGCTACTAGATGAAATTGGCCGTGGAACTTCTACCTATGATGGAATTTCAATTGCTTGGGCAATTTCAGAATTCCTACACGAACATCCTTCGAAAGCAAAAACACTCTTTGCAACCCATTACCATGAACTCAATGAAATGACAGCAACTTTTGAGCGTATTAAAAACTTTAATGTGTCAGTAAAAGAACTCAAAGATAGTATTGTGTTCTTACGTAAATTGGTTTCTGGTGGAAGCAATCATAGTTTTGGAATTCATGTAGCAAAACTCGCAGGAATGCCAAACGTAGTGATTCATAGAGCAAATAAAATATTGGAAAAACTTGAAAAAAACAATAAAAATGCTGAAGTAAAAGAGGTGTTAAAACAGGCGCAACATGAAGAAATGCAGTTGAGCTTTTTTCAATTAGACGACCCATTGCTAGAAAACATCAAAGAGGAAATATTGGCCACCAATATTGATGCACTAACACCTATTGAAGCTTTAATGAAATTGAATGAGATTAAACGAATGTTGTTAAAAAACTAATTTTTGTTTTTCTTCTTTAATCTTTTATATATCTTAAATAGAAAATAAATAAGAGTTCCTAATAATAAGAACTGCGCTGTTTGCCATAAAATAAGCGTCCAACTAAAATCGTTTATTGTTGTTTCCATATTGGTTTTATTTTTTTACTAAAATACTGTTAATAATTTATATTTAAAAAATAAGAAAGCACTTGTCAGTCCCTGTAAACAGTGAAATTTCAAACTCACTACTTTCAGGGGTGAATCACTATTTTTAGGAATCTACAACTATTTAATTACCTAACTTAAAGCACTTTGATTAAACTTTTTGTTCCAGTTTAAAAATCATATTTTCATAACCGTTATTAAACACTTGTTTTTATTCGCTTTTTTCTATCTTTGTCAACAGATGAAAACAACTTTTTTATTTATTGGAGGTCCAGAATTCTTTGTGATTTTATTAATTGTCGTGATGGTTTTTGGCGCAGACAAAATACCTGAAATTGCCAGAGGCTTAGGAAAAGGGATTCGTCAAGTAAAAGACGCAACAAACGACATTAAGAAGGAAATTAATGACAGCGCAAAAAATCAAGGAGTCGATACGGATTTAGCCAAGGACATTAAAAAAGAAATTGATTCTGTAAAAAGTGGTGTAGACGATTTTACGGGGCCTATTAAGCGCAATTTTTAAGTTTTATTTTATTGTTTCTGTCCCTTAGTGCTTCTTTATAAATTTATTTCACACGACTTATTGTCAATCCATCTCTTATCGGAAGCATCACTGTTTCTATACGGTCATCGGTATTTAGTAATGTATTATAGGCTTGTAATGCAATTGTATCCAAATCTTTCTCGTCCGCTTTTTCTGCAACTTTTCCATACCAAAGCACGTTGTCCGATAAAATAATTCCGCCCGAATTCATTTTATCAATAATTAAATGAAAGTAATTGGTATAATTGGACTTGTCTGCATCAATAAAAACCAAATCAAATTTTTCTGTGAACGTGGGGATAATGTCGATTGCATTTCCAATAAAGGATTGAAGCTGTTTTGTATAACTTGATTTATTAAAATATTTTTGCTGTAATGCTGCCAATTCTTCATTTCTATCAATCGTAAAAATAGTGCCGTCTTTTGGCAATCCTTCCGCAATAGAAAGCGCAGAGTATCCCGTAAAAGTTCCAATCTCTAAAACATTTTTAGGTTGAATTAATTTAGAAATCATAGACAATACGCGCCCTTGATATGCGCCACTAATCATTCTTGGATTGAGTACTTTTTGCCACGTTTCTTTGGTGAGTTCTTGAAGAATTTTAGGCTCTTCTTGCGAATGTGAAACTACATAATTATCTATATTCTCTGCTAAAAACATGTAATCTAATCTTGTTTTATTAATTAGTGAATATACTGTTATTTTTTATTTTGAAGCGCTTTACAATTGGTTCTTCTCCGCATGTCAATTAAGTAAGTAATCTGCCAAAGACCATTGTTGTTAAATAATTGAAATGAATTGGCTCCGCAATGGCTAAAAGTACCGTTAAAGTAAAACTCATAAGGCGTCCAAACAGCAGCTAAATTTCCATCAATATGAACATTAATAGAAAGTAATTTTTCAAAATAGACGTGTGCTGGGTTTTTATTTGCAATGCCTGTTAATAGTTTAATTTTAGATTCGGTTGTTAAGATATTCTTCCCTTTTTGAGTGTTCGTTGTTTGAATCTTTATGTCTTTGTGAAAGGTTTTTGCAACAACAGCGCTATCCCCTTTATGAAGGCCTTTAAAAAAAGTAGCAATTACTTCTTTAATCGCGTTTTCTTCTAAGTTATTTTGTGCTGTCGATGTAAAAGCAAAAAAGAACATTAAGCAACATGTGAATGGTTTCATCATTGGTTTCTATATTTTATATGTTAAAACTACATAAAAAGGAAGAAACAAAAAATAAAAGCCTCCTTTTTACTAAAAAAATAACGCTACTATTATCGTTGTTTATTTAGTACTTTTACCTCATAAAAATAATACAAAATATGTCTTTAGCAAAAAAGCAGTATAAGAGAGTTACCGTGAAATCTTTGATTGATATGAAGGCGAATGGAGAGAAAATTTCAATGTTAACCGCTTACGACTATACCATGGCAAAAATTGTTGATGGCGCGGGTATTGATGTAATTCTAGTTGGAGATTCTGCTTCAAATGTAATGGCTGGCCATGAAACGACTTTGCCAATTACATTAGATCAAATGATCTACCACGCAAGTTCTGTTGTACGAGCTATCGATCGCTGTCTGGTTGTGGTTGATTTGCCTTTTGGAAGCTACCAGTCAGACCCTAAAGAAGCATTGCGTTCTGCGATTCGTATTATGAAAGAATCTGGAGGACATTCTATAAAAATGGAAGGTGGCAAAGAAATTAAAGAATCAATCAAACGAATCTTAAATGCTGGAATTCCGGTAATGGGACATTTAGGCCTAACACCTCAATCTATCTATAAATTTGGGACTTATACCGTAAGAGCAAAAGAAGAAGAAGAAGCAGAAAAACTATTGGAAGATGCCCTAATGCTAGAAAGAATTGGTTGTTTTTCACTAGTACTAGAAAAGGTGCCTGCAAAATTAGCAAAGAAAGTAGCCGATGCCTTAACCATTCCAGTAATTGGAATTGGTGCAGGAAATGGGGTTGATGGCCAAGTACTGGTAACCCACGATATGATTGGAATGACACATGAATTTCACCCACGTTTTTTAAGACGCTATTTAGATTTATATGGTGAAATGACAGGTGCTTTTGAAAACTATATAACCGATGTAAAAAGTGGTGATTTCCCAAACGAGAAAGAACAATACTAAAACCTTTCTTTTGAAAATTCTTCATTTAGATAAAAACCATCCATTACTTCTCAGTCAATTAAATGATTTGGGATTTCAGAACGATGAAGACTATACCTCTTCAAAGGAAGAAGTAATGGCTAAAATTCATTTATATGACGGACTTATAATTAGAAGTCGGTTTAAAATTGATGTTCTTTTTCTAGAAAAATCAACCCGCTTACAATTTATTGGACGCGTTGGTGCTGGTTTAGAAAACATCGATTGTGAAGTTGCATCCGCTAAAAAAATTACATTAATTGCAGCTCCAGAAGGAAACAGAAATGCGGTTGGAGAACACTCTTTAGGAATGTTATTAGCCCTTTTTAATAAATTACACAAAGCCAACAATGAAGTGAAAACCGGAAAATGGTTGCGCGAAGAAAATCGTGGAATCGAACTGGACGGAAAAACAGTTGGACTCATTGGTTATGGAAACATGGGAAAATCATTTGCTAAAAAACTTCGTGGTTTTGATGTTGAAGTACTTTGTTATGATCTCAAAGAAAATGTTGGTGATAAAAATTGTACGCAAGTTTCTCTGCAAGAACTCCAAGAGAAAAGTGATGTTATAAGTCTACATACCCCACACACTAGGAATACAAAAAATATGATAGATGCTGCTTTTGTAGCACAGATGAAAAAAAATTTCTGGCTCATAAATACAGCACGCGGATCTGCTGTTGTTACAAAAGATATTGTAACAGGATTACGATCTGGAAAAATACTCGGAGCAGGTTTGGATGTCTTAGAGTATGAAAAATCATCCTTTGAACAATTATTTTCAGGGCAAGTACCCGAAGCATTTCAATATTTAATCAACGCAGAAAATGTAATTTTAACACCCCATATTGCAGGGTGGACTACTGAAAGTAAAGCGAAATTAGCACAGACTATTGTAAATAAAATTAAAGAAAAAATTTGTTAACTTTATACTTCTAAACATCATCTAAATAGAAAGCGATGAAATACGAAGCAAATTCCCCAGAAGCATATATTGATCAACTGCCTGAAGTACGGCAAGTGGTCATTAAAAGATTACGAGCCATTATCCAGAAAAATTTACCAAAAGGATTTGAAGAATGCATCAATTACAACATGATTGGATATGTGGTTCCTCACTCCATCTATCCTGATGGATATCATTGTGATCCCAAAACACCACTGCCTTTTATGAATGTTGCTTCACAAAAAAACTTTGTAGCAATTTATCATTCAGGGATGTATGTAAAAAAGGAGGTGTTAGATTGGTTTGTCGGAGAATATCCAAAACACGCCAAAAGAAAATTAGATATGGGAAAAAGTTGTGTACGTTTTAAAAAAATGGACGACATTCCTTATGAATTAATTGGTAAATTGTGTCAAAAGATGACGGTTAAAGAGTGGGTAAAACACTACGAATCAGTCATTAAAAATAAATAATATGAAAAAAAGAGTAACAGGAATTGGAGGGCTCTTCTTTAAAAGTGAAGACCCAAAAGCAGCAAAAGAATGGTATCAAAAACATCTTGGTTTTAATACGGATGACTACGGATCTACTTTTTGGTGGAAAGACAAAGAAGGGAAAGATGCCTCGACACAGTGGAGTCCATTTGCAAAAAAAACCGATTATTTTGAGCCTTCTAAAAAAGATTTTATGTTTAACTATCGAGTGGAAAACCTTGAGGGGTTATTAGCCGTTTTAAAAACAGAAGGAATTACAATTGTAGGCGAAATGCAAGAATTTGATTATGGAAAGTTTGCATGGATATTAGACAATGATGGTAATAAAGTTGAACTTTGGGAACCGATTGACAGCGCTTTTTTGTAATTTTATAAAAATATTTGGAATGGAAATAATTGATAAAAACGGAAATACGATTCCCAAACAAGAGAGTAAACGAATTTTAGCTGGAGTCTTAGCGATTCTTTTAGGTCCTTTGGGAATCCATAAATTTATTTTAGGATACACAATACAGGGCTTAGTTTTTCTAGGAGTTAGTATTATAACTTGTGGAATTGCAACAAGTATAATTAGCTTGATTGAGGGAATTATTTATCTCTCGAAATCTGATGAGGAATTTATTTACACCTACCAAGTAAACAAAAAAACTTGGTTTTAAAAAATACAATTTATGAAAATTTTTTCAAATTACCCCGCAGAAGTATTAACCCTTCTTTTTTTAATTGTCACTTTTTTACAATCAGGAATTGACAAATTAACAGATTGGAATGGAAATTTATCTTTCATAAAAGGACACTTTAAAAATTCTCCTCTAAAAAGCATGGTACCGCTTTTACTGGCTATTGTTCTAATTGTAGAAATTGCTGCAAGTCTTTTAATGCTTGTAGGGGTTTACCAACTATACACTTCCGAATTGAAAGAGATGGCAGTTTTAGGTGTTGCGCTTTCTGCTTTAAGTTTAATTTTTCTATTGATTGGGCAACGTCTTGCAAAAGATTATGCAGGAGCAATGACTTTAGCGGTCTACTTTATCATCTGCATCTTTGGGTTGTATATTTTAAATAAATAAAATTTATATAAAAAAAGATTAAATAAATTACACCTATTTAAAACCCCCTTAAATCATGCGTTTTAAGGGGGTTTTAAGTTAAAACACAACAAACCCTTCTACGTGTCAGAAAAGCGGATTAAAGGGTTGTTAAATTTCGTTTTAGTTGTTTTTAAGCACATAAATCAGCGAAGAATACTCTGAACTGCTTTTTGCTTTCCAATTTGATTGAAATGCAACCCAAAACGATTTCACAATATTCATTTTTCCTTTTTTATATTTTTCACTTAAAAGAGAAACATAATACGCATCAAACTTCATTGGAAGAGTTTGAACTACTTTCAAGGAAACAAGTGCAAATATTTTTTGAATACTTGTTTGAGAGAAATGCCAGACATGTCTTGGCACATCAAAAGCAGCCCAAAAGGAACCATAATGTGAAGCATCAAAACTTTTATAATTTGGAACCGCAATTAAAAGCGTTCCATTTTCTTTTAATAATTCTT
>TARA_B110000208_G_scaffold22540_1_pt1 | contig 14165 bp, 20 predicted proteins | sample TARA_B110000208 | Tara Oceans TARA_B110000208 (sample SAMEA4397426) | marine metagenome | biome: Polar Biome; feature: [SRF] surface water layer (ENVO:00010504); material: water (ENVO:00002006), including particulate matter (ENVO:01000060) such as... | depth 5 m
TCTCCGTGTTGCAATCCCTGCCCCTGACTGTGCCAACCCTGTCGTGTTGCGTACTGCCCAAAAAGAATACTCAGAGGCTCACGACATAAGAACACCTATCCAACTCGAACACGAATTACGCCTTGGCATTATCAAAGAGGACGTTGTTGTTCGTGGTGTTGACGTGGCTAGCAAAGCACACAAGATGAGCTACGGCGACCTCAATGCCTTTGCTGAGGGTATGCTTATCGGTGACAGTGCTGATGACTATGCAGGTGTTATATCTTGGCTTTGTGAATCCGAGACAGCTCAGCGCCTTATACCTGACCACATTGCTCGGCGCTATGTAAGCGCAGTGTATCGTCCTTTTAAGTCCGACATCAGAGAAGGTAATATTGCTCTGACACGTAATGCTGTGGACGCTAAGCGTGACCGCCAGACCTCTATGAAACCTGGTCGTGCCTTTCGTCACATGTTCCCTTGGCTTGATGACAACGCTATCAGTGCCTTGGCTGAGGCGTGGATCGAGGACTCCTCTCCTCGTGAGCTTATCTTGCACACTGGAAAAGAAGCTGATGACTTTAGACGTGCTTATGACCACAACCGTGCCTCGTACCGTAACCCAGCTACCACCCACAACCGTAAGTCCCTTGCGTCCTCTTGTATGCAAGGTGTGACCCGTGGTTGGGACTTAGACAAGGAAAGAGAGTATTCAGTTGGTGAAGCGTATGCCTCTGGTGACTTCTCTGTTGCTTGGCTTGAGACTAAAGAGGGTGATATTGCTGGCCGTGTTGTGTACTTAGATGTTGCAGAAATGACACACTTTAGTGGTCCGATCTACGGTTGCTGTGAGCAGTCCTTGAATACGCTTCAACAGCACCTAGATAGCATGGATGCAGTGTTTGACGTAGATGGCTGGGACGGTGCTAGGTTCGCTGTTGTCGGCTCTGTTGACAACCCTGTTGTACCTTACGTTGACGGTGAGCTTCATGGTCATATCAGAGGTGCAAGTAAGTACATTCACCTTTCCAGCTGTGAGGGTGAGTTTACCTTTGACAACACTGACGGCACACACTCAGGTGGTGAGCATTGTGGTGGCTGTGGTGACTCTGTATCTGAAGACGAGACATACTACACCGACGATGGCCCAATGTGTGAGTGTTGCTTTAATGACAACTACGTACACCTTGAAAGCGGTGAGATTGCGTCTATTGAGGACGTTACCTATGTGTATACAAAGAACCGTTGGGGTATTGATCAAGTATGGGTTTACGAGGATGACGCTGTGTGGTGTGAGGCTTTGCAAGAGATGTGGCATACTGACGATGTCTCCTTCACTGAGGACGGTGACGAAGCAGTACCTACCCACCTTATCTGTGACTTTCCTGAGTTATTCCCTGCAGAAGAAGATGATGAAGATTTAGAGGAGGCAGCATAATGACTGTTACCAAACAAAAGCTAGTAAGCATGTTGCAATATATGAGACCTGCTTACAGCATCACAGAGAAGTTATTCTGTGATAAATACTTATTACCAGTGTTCGGTGAACCGGACGCACACGGCAACTACACTAAGATCGTGGGTAAGAGACCCAACATTGCCTTTACCGCACACACTGACACTGTGCACCGCTCTGAGGGTATTCAAACAGTAACTATTGAGGATGATGTCGTAACTACTATGAGCGGTAGTTGTCTAGGTGCTGATTGCACAACAGGCCTGTGGCTTATGCTAGGTATGATTGACGAAGGTGTCGAGGGTGTCTATGTCGCCCATGCTGCGGAGGAGATCGGTGGACTAGGCAGTGCAGCCCTTGTCGCTGATAGTCCTGCGTGGCTCAACGAGATCGACGCTGTTATCTCATTCGATAGGTTTGGTCGTAATAGTATTATTACACACCAAGGTGGATTACGCACAGCTAGTGACATATTTGCAACATCTCTTGCATCTGCGTTAGACATGCCAAACTTCAAGGCTGATAGCTATGGCACTTACACAGACTCTATGGAGTACTCAGGTGTCGTTCCTGAGTGTACCAATATCAGCGTTGGTTACTTCAATCAGCATACAGCCAAGGAGTCACAAGACCTAGAGTTTGCTGAGATGCTGCTTGAGAAGCTCATAGAGGCCCGCTGGGACGTGTTGGCTATATCTCGTGACCCTTCACAGGTGGATCGGTTTTATGATGACTCATGGGGGCCTTATCTATCCACCGATGATAGCAGAGAAGTAGCTAGCTTAGAGAAACTTCTTATGGATCGGCCTAGTGACATGGCTGAGTTGTTGTTCGAGTATGGCATGACACTAGACAGTTTGTGTGATGAGCTACAACTTGACTATGCCGACAAATCCTTCTACTTAGACGTACCTAACTATAAAGTATCTTAATCCTTGAAAGGGAATCAATATGTCGTATTCATACTTAGCAGAAATCAAATCAAACAAAACATTGGTGGACTCAAAGACGTCACCTGACTTAAAGAAGGTGGTAAGCTGGGCCAACAGTAAAACTATTGTTGGTGACATGGTTGTACTCAGTGAGGGTTACATGGGTGCTGATGGTCACTTTGACGTATACGACCTCCTTACATCGTGGCACAGGGATTACTGATACCATCTAAAGTAATTATGTTCTTGACAACTCCTACATACATTGTTATACTTGCTGTATAGCATCTAAAAGAAAAGAATTGTTTAGTAATGTAATTGAAGAGTAATACTTAAAGTATATACTTATAGTATACCATAAGGACAATAACCACTATGACGAACAACGACATCAATAGATTAATTGATAAACTAAATCAATCAAACGATACCATAGAAGAACAGCTTGAAGTGTCTGTTGAGATCATAGGGATGCTTCTCGTTAAAGTACATCACTTACAATCGTTTGCAATCGAACATGGATTAGATGGGGAAGACTTCGCTAATTACATGGATGAGTTTGATAACAGAACAATCCACTAAGGAGCCACACAATGTTTATCGACACCCCTACAGCAATCATAGCTGTTCTAATCTGTGTCGTTGCTTGGCAGCAATGGAATATCCTAATACTTCAGAGTGAGATGGATGAGACTATTGATAGTCACAACAACTTCGTGGATGCAGTCAATGAAGCGTTCACATCTATCACAGACGCAATAAAGGAGCTAGAGACCAGTGACGACTAAGATACAAGTTACACCTGATTACTTCTACAATGGTGCTGAGCCTATGTCCCTCACCGACTATAACCAGTTAAATAGTTTCTTAAACTATACCCATTACCCGTGTAAGGTTAGCACCTCCAAGAAAGAACAAAAGGATACAGATATATGAAGTTCTTCGTTAACATATACAGCTACACTTGGACGTACGATGTATGGGTAGACCACGACGTAGTACACGCCAACTGCTATCGGTACAGCGGACCTGTGAGTAAGTATACTAGCCTATCCTTTCCATTGTCTAACTTGGTTAGTGAAACCATCCGAAACAAAATAGAAACACACCTTACCCGATGGGCAGAAACAAACGGAGCATAACAATGATTAAAGCAACATACGTAGACCACATGGGTAGCGACTTATCTGTTGTAAACTCTGCAAGGGTTTCTTTTGGTAAGACATCTAAGTTGGTTTGCACTAACCTCGTGTTAGGTACCTATGACCTGAGTAAGGGTGATAAGAAACTAATCAACTACTTAGCCAAGCATAAGCACACCAGCCCCTTCGGCCATGCCTTTGCATCCTTTCACATCAAGGCACCTATCTTTGTCGCAAGGCAGCTGGTCAAGCATAAGTTCCTGCGTTGGAATGAGATCAGTCGTCGGTATGTAGATGATGATCCTGAGTTCTTTGTACCTGATGTATGGCGTGGACGTAGTGCCGATAAGAAGCAGGGTAGTGCTGGTGAGGTTGAGCTAGGTACACTCGATGCTGCCATCGTGTCAGACAGCCCCTATGATGCACTCTCTGCGTACAAAGCATTACTGAAGTCAGGTGTTGCACCTGAACAAGCACGTATGGTGCTACCGCAGTCTACTATGACTGAGTGGTACTGGTCAGGTAGTCTTGATGCCTTTGCTGACATGTGTAGGCTGCGCACATCGGGGGATACACAGGCTGAGACACAAGAGGTAGCATGGCAAATCTACCGTGAGATGGATAAGCTGTTCCCTGTAGCATGGGATGCACTGCTTGCCTGACCTTAACTGGTGGATACCCTACCTAATAGCACAGGGAATTATTATTGCAGCTATGACATTCCCAGTATGGTGGTTTTTCTTAGTGATGTACTTAAAAGCAAAGGATAAAAAGAAATGAGTGAGCGTATACCAATGAAGGGTGGTGACGAGTATGATGCTCTCACTAAAGCACGTAAGTTTTACATATGGAAGGCAGGTCAAGTAAAGAGGATCAAACGTGCATACAATAAAAGGTTTCGTAAACAGGGGAAACAGATGAATGATTAAAACAAATGAATGGGGTGCTACTCTGGTTAATGACGATATTGTAAAAGAACCTGAGCATTATGCACGTTGGTCTATCGAACCTATCACCTACATCATGCGTAACGACTTTGAGTTCTGGCGAGGTAACATCATTAAGTATGCAAGCCGAGCAGGTTTCAAGATGTACGAAGGCAAGACACAGGTAGAGAGTGAGATCATTGACTTAGAAAAGGTTATACGTTATTCTGAGATGAGGATCAACTTACTGAATGGAAAGGAGAAGCTATGATTCGACCCATGACCGAGGAGGAGCGGCGGCGATCTAAGGAACGGGAAACAATAAACACACTTCGACGTTGTGTAAGCTGTGGTAATCCTTCCTCTAAGGACTTCTGTAGTTTCTGTATCAACGAAGAGTAACGCTATTAAATGTATAGCATTGTGAGGGGAGGCTTGACGGCTTCCCCTTTGGTATGTTATACTCTGATATAAGATGAAAGGATTACTATGTTTACAATAGAAACAGAGTTTGATTACACCGTGATCACCTCCCTTGATGAAAGAGGTAACTTTGAAGACGTTGAGGTTGTACTTGATGAAGAGGTTGTATACTTAGCCCAAGCCATGCCCAAGTCAGATAAGAGACAGGTTCTGGAGCTTACGTATCAACAGTTCATCGACATTGTATTAGCACTTGATTTACCTGACGGTGCCTACTACGCAAGAGAAAAGGATACGTATCTACTATGAATAACAGAGCACACCTACCCTGTCCCTTTGAGGACTGTGGTTCTTCTGACGCCTTTAGTTGGAACGAGACTGAACAGGTTGGTAAGTGTCACTCCTGTGACAAAGGCTACCCTAACAAAGCAAAAACATTTGATTGGGCTAACGACGACTACCCCATGAAAGAAAGGAAACCACCAGTGACACACAGAGAGATCGCCTCAGGAACATACGATGACATCAGAGGTATCGACCCAGACGTTTGCCAGCTATACGGTATTCAGCTTCAGATGGATGCAGCAGGCGACCCCGTTAAGTATGCCTTTAAGTGGCCTACCAACGTCAAGTACCGTGGGTATGAGGAGAAGAAGTTCTGGCTTAAAGACAAAGGCAGTCTAGACGATCTGTTCGGCCCTGACTTCAACAAAGGTAGTTCTAACCGTATCTACATCACAGAGGGTGAGTTCGATGCAGCAAGTCTTTATCAGATACTTGGTAAGTCTTTTCCTGTTAAGTCCTTACCGTCTGCTACAATGTCCGAGCGGTTCATCAAGAAGAACTTCGAGTACCTTAACTCATTCAAGGAGGTGATCTACGCAGGTGAACAGGATGCCCCAGGAAAGGCAGCAGCTGAACGGTTGTACGAGCTATTCCCTGAGAAGTTCTTCTTTGTACCTATGTCTAAACACAAGGACGCTAACGAGTTCTTAATGGCAGGTGACGCTGACGACTTGATGTGGTCTGCTCGTAAGCCTCAACGGTTTAGTCCTGATAACTTCTACCTTGGTGACTTGGACATCGAACAGACTATCCTTACTGAGAACCCATACAGTTACGTTCCTACCGGTCATGCTGGGTTAGACGATAAGATACGTGGTCTGGTCAAGGGTGGTCTTACGTTTGTTAAGGCACCACGAGGCGGTGGTAAGACAGAGATGGTACGTTTCTTTGAGTGTGGGTTGCTTAAACAAGACCCAGATGTTAAGATTGCCATGATGCACATGGAGGAGGTGCGATCAACTACTTATCGCTCTATGGCTACCTATGAGCTGGGTATCAATGTACGTACCAAGGAGGATGCAGCAGCAGCTGGTGTTAGTGAGGGCGATGTAATCAAGGCAGCACAGAAGATCGCAGACGACCGTACAGTGGTGTTTGAGCTTCGTTCCCACGATGACCCCATGAAGATACTTGATTACGTACGTATGGCGGCTACAGTCTACGGTGTTGATTACGTCTTCATTGATCACGTACAACGCTTAGCCTACCTATCTCAAGGTGGTGCTGACGGTGCTACATCATTGCTTACAGCTGTTGGGTCTCGCATGGCTCAGTTAGCCAAGGAGCTAGACATCGGCGTCGTATTCATCTCACAAGTAAACGATGATGGTCGTACCAAGTATGCTGGTTCTCTTGAAGAAGAGGCTATCATCTGTATCAAGTTGGAACGTGACGTTGAGTCAGAAGATGAGGACGTACGAAACACAACAACATTCATTGTGGACAAGAACCGTCCATTCAGTAGGCTAGGTAAGGCTGGGTCAATCTACTACGAACCAGAGACTACCGTATTATCAGAGGTTAGTTACAATGTCTAAGAACTATTATGACGACGACGACTACGAGTTTGGTGGTATCGAATCAGTAGATGAAGGCGAGTTCTTTGGGGATATGGACGAAGACACTGTTGCCTTTGACATACAGATGGAAGAGTTCGAAGCTGAGTTTAATATGCTTATCTCTCAAGCCGAGGGCGAGCTAGCAGCAGCTATAGAAGAAGGTGACCTATCAAAAGCTGACAGGCTGCAAGACGAGATCGAACTTATTATGATGACAGACTTTAACTTAAAGGAGATGCGATGAGATTAGCTTTCTGCGATATTGAAACAAATGCTATCGAGCATCCAGACAAGTGCTGGTTGGTTGGCGGTAAGATGTGGGACACTGGTGAGGTTTTTAAGTTTGAGGACATCCATACAGATGCAGTTGCCCGTAAAGCTGCAACAGAGTGGCACCTATCTCTTGACAAGATGGTTGGTCATAACTTTATTCAGTACGACCTGCCACTTCTAAACAAGTGGTTAGACAGTCCTCTTGACCCACGTAAGGTTCTTGATACCTTGATCCTTTCAAGGACTGTTGACTATGACATCCTTACGCCTGTCGGTGGCAAGGGACCACACAGCCTTAAGAGTTGGGGTATACGTCTAGGGGTTCACAAAGGTGATTACACTGACTTCGAGAACTTCAATCAAGAGATGATCGACTATTGGTACGGTGACCTAGATACGACTGAAGCTTTATTCAACCACTTCAAAGACATTGTCTTCGATAAGGATTGGGCTAAGTCTCTACGTGCAGAGCATGACTTGCAGATCGAATTGGTACGCTCTAAGTATCATGGTTTTCACTTCAACTCTGATCTTGCTAAGCATCTTCTCGAAGGTGTTACTACACAGATGGATCAACTTGAGGCTCAGTTTCAAGAAGACTTCCCACCTAAGCTTCAACCCGTACACAGTATCAAGTACAAAGAGAAAGCAGACGGTATCCCTTACGCTAACGTTACTAAGGCTAAGGAGAAGTATCCATTGACACAGCGTAACGGTGACGAGCTTATATGTCACGACTTCGTGTACTTTAATCCAGGTGCCTCTAAGGACAGAGCAGACGTACTATGGGCTAATGGATGGAAGCCATTCGATAAGACAGCAACACACATCAAGTTTGCTAGACTAAAGGTTGGCGATCCGTACGGCAAGAAGATAACCAAGATGACCCCTGCGTTCTACAACGAGAAGAAAGCTACACTAGGACGCTACGGTTATACGGTCTCAGAGGACAACCTATCGACACTACCCGACACAGCACTTCCTGGGGCTAAGGCTTTGGCGCAGTGGCTTACACTAGAGGGTCGTAGAAGTTCACTCGTTGAGTGGATCAATCAAGTCTGTACCGATGGCCGTATCCACGGCACCATCAACAACATCGGGGCTTGGACAGGGCGGTGCGCACACAGTGCACCTAACACAGCTAACATCGCTTCCGTATTTCACGGTAAGCCTAGCAATGCAGTAGAGGAGATCAAATCCAAGTATGACAAACACTTACGAGAGTGCTGGGATACACCAGAGGGCAGCTACCTAGTAGGCTGTGATGCTGACGGTATACAGTTACGTGTACTAGCTGACTACATGTGGCGTCACTTTAATGCTGATATGTACGCTAAGGCTATCATGGAGGGTAAGAAGGAGAACGAGACAGACATACACAACATGAACAAGAATGCGCTGGGCGTTGACGGTGGTACCCGTGACATGGCCAAGACATTCATCTACGCATGGCTGCTAGGTGCTGGTGTAGCCAAGACAGCAAGTATCCTAGGTGTCAACACTAAAGCAGCTACAGCAGCTCGTACACGTTTCGAGCAAAACATTGATGGCCTAGCGGCACTCAAGCGACGCCTAGTACCCTACATCGGGGATCAAGGTTACTTCACAGGTTACGATGGCCGTAAGGTCAAGGTGCCGAGTGAGTACAAGGTTCTTGCAGGGCTGCTTCAATCAGGTGAGTCTGTGCTTATGAAGCATACACTTATCAACTTCCATTCCAAGGCTAGGGCCGAGGGTATCAACTTCAAGATGGTAGGTTTCATCCACGACGAGTATCAGATCGAGGTGACCGGTACCAAAGAAGAAGCTGAGCACATGGGCAAACTTGTTGCTGCTACTATGGCAGAGACAGGGGAGGAGTTAGGGTTTCGTATCCCTACTCCAGGTTCTTACGAAATAGGTAGAAACTGGCTTGACACACACTAATCACTATGCTATAATACTTAAACAATAACGGAGCTATAGGAGAATATAAATGGCTACTAAAACAATCGAATTGACAGGCACACTTGAGTGGGCAAAACTGTTTGAGTTCAATCGTGATACCGGTGAGTATGACGTAGAGACTGACGGTGCTACAACAGTTACTCTTCTTATGGAAGACGATGTGTTCAAGGCTATGAAGGATGCTGGTGTACGTAAGCAAGGCAAACCAGATCCAGAGGGACGAGGCACACGAGTTACCTTCAAGCGTCCTTGGAAGGATAAGTTTGATCGTGACTGGGCAGCTGGCCCACCTGTTGTCTACGGTCCAGCAGGTACTAGCTGGGACTCAGAAGAGGATGGTTTAATTGGTAATGGATCGGTAGGTGTTGTCTTCCTCGACGTATACGACACTAAGATGGGTACGGGTTGTCGGCTTAATGGGGTGCAGGTCATTGATCACGTTCCCTTTGAAGCAGGCGGAGGTGGAGGTGCCCCAGGGATTAGGCCCCGTAACTACACCAAGGACCAACCAGCTTCCCCACCGCCCCCAGCTAAGGTAACAGCAAAAGCAGCTGCTAACTCTACCAAGGTTCCGCCTGGTGACATTCCATTCTAAACTAGACAAAGGGGAGCTTAACGGTTCCCCTTTTTAATCTTTACGTATACTAGTAACGATAAGGAATTGAATATGACTAAGACAAACGATACCCTCGTTGAAGACATGGAGAACGTTATCCTTGGTCTCAACGGATGGGACAATACACTAGCTGAGACAATGGCTAGCACTATTAGCGACATGGCTGGCAACAGGTTCAGCAAACCACAAGAGCCACGAGGATACTTATCTATGTCGTCTCTTGGCACACCCTGTAACAGAAAGCTATGGTACAAGATCAACCAGACTACCTTGGCCCAACCACTACGAGCCAACGCCCTGCTAAAGTTCTTCTACGGTGATATGATTGAAGAGCTTGCCTTATGTATTGCACAGCAAGCAGGACACAGTGTTACAGGACAACAAGATCGAATGGAAGCACACGGCATTAAAGGTAGCCGAGATTGTGTCATCAACGGTATGACAGTGGACGTTAAGTCTGCTTCACCTTACTCCTTTAAGAAGTTCCAAGAAGGAAACTTACGAGAGCAAGACCCATTTGGTTATATCTCTCAACTATCATCTTATGTGTACGCAGCTAAAGATGATCCAACTGTGACAAATAAGACACAGGGTGCTTTCCTTGTTATCGACAAGGTGAACGGGCATATTTGTTTAGACATGTACGACTTCACTGAGGAGCTTAAGACTAAGGAAGCTGAGATCAAAGAGATCAAGGCGATGGTTAAACAGAAGGTGCCACCAGCACGTAGCTTTAAGGATGTACCCCAGAGCAAGACATCACCTAATATGAAACTAGGTATGGAGTGTTCGTACTGCGAGTTCAAGAAGGCATGTTGGCCAGGTCTTAAGATGTTTGCTTACAGCCACGGCCCAGTCTACCTAACTCAAGTTAAGAAAGATCTACGTATTGAGGAGGTAAAAGATTGGGAGTAAGAAACACAGCTACCCGTAAAAGGGCTATAGCAGCTGGTTACCGATCAGGCCTCGAAGAAGCAATGGCTGAGAACCTCAAGGAAAGGGGTATCAGCTTCACTTACGAAGAGGACAAGATCAAGTGGTTGGACTCTAAAGAACGTACGTACACCCCAGACTTTGTGTTAGAGAACGGTATCATTGTTGAGACAAAAGGACGGTTTGTTTCAGCAGATAGACGTAAACACAAAGAGATTAAAAAGCAATACCCCGATAAAGATATTAGGTTCGTGTTCAGTAACTCACGGGCTAAGCTTTACAAGGGAGCCAAAGGCACCTACGGAGGTTGGTGTGAGAAGAATGGCTTCATGTATTCAGATAAGGTAATACCGGAGGAATGGATTACCGAGGAGAAGAACGATGAGTAAGACAGCAATCGTATGGTCCTGTGGTCATGCATCGCCGGAAACAAGTAACGAACGGTTTGACTGGTTGGGGGGTTTAATCTATGACCTTAAACCTGACTACTGTGTAGACCTAGGGGACGGGGCAGACATGAAGTCCCTTAACTCCTACGACACACGTAAGCCCCAAGCAGTTGTGTCACAGAACTACGGCAGAGATATTGAGTCGTACAATGAGTCACAAGAACTACTACGCTACCGCTTTAAACAAAACAGACGTAAGCGTCCCAAGTGGTACGGCTTCGAAGGAAACCATGAGGCTCGTATCAAGACAGCAATATCGTATGACCCTCGACTAGAAGGAGAGAAATATGGAATATCATTCAAACACCTCAATACTAAAAGATGGTTCGACGAGTACCACGAGTATACTAACGGAGCCCCCTCGATCCATAATTACGATGGTATCGACTATGCTCACTTTGTGGGCGCTGGCAATTATGGCCGTGCCATTAGTGGTGTTCATCATGCTTTTGGGCTTATACAAAAGCGGTATCGTTCTTGCAGTGTTGGTCACAGCCATAAACGTGATATGTATTTTAAAGACGATGTCGGCTCTGACGGTGCTATTGGGGCAGTCGTCGGTTGTTACAAGGGCGCTCCGGAAAGTTGGGCTGGTCAAGCAAACAAAGAGTGGTGGAAAGGTGTTCTCATCAAGCGAAATATATCCAATGGTTCCTATGAGCCACACTGGGTCTCAATTGAAACGCTACGAAGGGAATATGGGTGAAGACATTAATGCTTCGCTTAGGGGTGACAAGTAGTCACCTCCTTTTTCCTTGACTTAGCTTCGCTAGTCTGATATAATTGGAGGTTCCAGTAATGGAATATGAGATAACTATTAAACTTAAAGTAGATACAGACTTCTTCTATTGGGGGTCTGATCCGCTTGATAGGCAAGACATAATGGCAGAGGTAATACACAATGCCATGCACGACATTGATGACGTTAAAGTAACAGCTATTCGCACGGAAGAGGTAGACAGATGATTATATACAGTGCTCAAGAGAAAGTAAGTCCTATGGACTACTCATACTGGGTTGAAGATAAGATTATAACCGAGGGTGAAACACGGTTAGTGGAGAATACCTTGGGCCTCGTAGGGGAGGCAGGGGAAGTAGCTGAGAAGATTAAGAAGTATCTGAGAGACAACACAAGGGTAAGCCAGAAGGACATCGTAAAGGAACTAGGTGATGTAGTCTTCTACGCAACTGCCTTAGCCAACTACTTCGATAGCAGCTTACCTGATGTTATGGAGTCTAATATGATTAAGCTAGATGATCGTGCTGAACGGAATGTAATTAAAGGAAGTGGAGACAACCGATGACATGGTTCTGGAGGTACATGAATTACTTAGTCACATGGCGGGAGCATCGTAATGCTATTAAACAACTTAATCAACTAACGACACGAGAGTTGAATGACATTGGTCTCAGTAGAGCAGATATTGATCGTCTGGTCTGGCTTAAAGAAGATAAAGATAACCGAGGAAGAGAACTTAAATGATTAGCAACCACCTACCAACAGACTATCAAGCATTCATCCACAAATCACGTTACGCCAAGTACTACGATGGGGATGGCCGTGAGTCATGGGAAGACACAGTAACACGCTTCTCTGTTAATGTTATCCGTGATATGGTTGACCCTGCTACTAAGCGACAGCTTGAGGAAGCTATCCTTGGCCTAGAGGTCATGCCGTCTATGCGTTCCTTGATGACAGCCGGTCCCGCTGCAGAGCGTGATAACACCTGTATGTACAACTGCTCCTACTTGGCTGTAGATGACCTTAAGTCCTTTGACGAGGCTATGTTCATCCTGCTATGTGGCACAGGTGTAGGCTTCTCCGTAGAGCGTCAGTCGATCAGCAAGCTACCTGAAATACCGCAGCTGTTTGAAAGTGAAACCAATATCGTTGTTAAAGACAGTAAAGAAGGCTGGGCTAAGTCACTGCGTCAATTGATTGCATTGCTGTACAGCGGTGAGATTCCAACATGGGATGTGTCTAAGGTACGTCCAGCTGGTGCACCGCTAAAGACATTCGGTGGCCGTGCTTCTGGCCCAGCGCCATTGGTTGACTTGTTTAACTTTACTATCAACACCTTTAAGAAGGCATCAGGACGTAAGCTATCCTCTGTTGAGTGCCACGACATCATGTGTAAGATTGGCGAGGTAGTTGTAGTTGGCGGGGTACGTCGCTCTGCTATGATCTCACTGTCTAACCTATCTGATGACCGTATGCGTTCAGCTAAGTCAGGTTCATGGTGGGAGAATAACCCACAACGTGCATTGGCTAACAACTCTGTGTCGTATACTGAGAAGCCTGACAACCTATCCTTTATGAAAGAGTGGATGGCATTGGTTGAATCAGGCTCAGGTGAACGTGGTATCTTTAACCGTGAAGCATCTAAGAAGCAAGCAGCTATGAATGGTCGTCGGGATGCAAACTATGAGTTCGGGACTAACCCATGTTCAGAAATCATATTACGTCCAAGCCAGTTTTGCAACCTAACCGAGTGTGTAGTACGTGCTACAGACACATTGGACACGTTGTCCGAGAAAGTTCGCTTAGCTACGATCCTTGGTACTATTCAGTCTACCTTTATCAAGTTTCCATACTTGCGTAAGCAATGGACTGACAACACAGCAGAGGAGCGTCTACTAGGTGTATCCTTAACAGGTATCATGGACAACCCCTTGATGACCCTAAAGAACAAAGGATTGGATAAGACTCTTGCACATCTTAAAAAGGTTGCTGTGGATACCAATGCACAATGGGCTGGTATTCTCGGTATTCCTGTTGCTGCTGCTATCAGCTGTGTTAAGCCTAGCGGAACTGTTTCACAACTGGTTGATAGTGCCTCAGGAATCCATGCACGACACAGTCCCTACTATATCCGCACCGTCAGAGGTGACAACAAAGACCCTCTCACCCAGTTTATGATGGATCAGGGTATTCCTAACGAGCCAGATGCGTTTAAGCCAGACCAGACTACAGTGTTTAGCTTCCCTCAGAAAGCCCCAGAGGGTGCTGTGTGTACCAAGGACATGACTGCTATCGAACAGCTAGAGATGTGGTTGATGTACCAACGTAACTGGTGTGAACACAAACCTTCTGTGACGATCAATGTTAAGTCAGAGGAGTGGTTAGAGGTTGGTGCCTTTGTGTACAAACACTTCGATGAGATGTCAGGCGTATCGTTCCTACC
>TARA_B110000208_G_scaffold52946_1_pt1 | contig 14165 bp, 13 predicted proteins | sample TARA_B110000208 | Tara Oceans TARA_B110000208 (sample SAMEA4397426) | marine metagenome | biome: Polar Biome; feature: [SRF] surface water layer (ENVO:00010504); material: water (ENVO:00002006), including particulate matter (ENVO:01000060) such as... | depth 5 m
GAAATAGTAATATAAGACCTAGTAATACTAGAACTAACACAAGACCCGTTAGAACTAACACTACAAGAACTAATAACGCTCGCACAACATCAACTAATAAAAGAACTACTAATAAAAAAAACTAAATGGGATTTAACAAATTAATGCTTCCAGATGTAGATAGATTGGATGAACAATTACAAAGTGTAGGTAAAATAGAATTCGGGAAACATTGGCTGAGGCGATTTCAAAAGTCAGATGCTATTATGGGATCTAACGAATCACATGACTTTATTAAACCTTTTGCAGATTTCGCATATAAAGAAAGCAAACTAATATTTGTAAAAGATGAATTGGATACAGATATTAAAAAATAAGTTTATGTCAAAAAAGAAAACACAAGGAAACAACACATTCTATGTTTGGATTAAATCAGAGAGGATTGGGCAAATAGTAGAAGTAGCAGAAGAACAATCTAATCCTGCTTGGACTCAATTTACGGATGGTACTCAATGTAACTCTGCACTTATACATGAGTTTTTAATGGGTGCGGATTCAGAAGATCAAGCAAATAAAATCGCAGTTGATTTTGGTGGAATTACAACGTTTACTAAACCAGAGTCAGCAACGCCAGTAAGACCTCGCAGAGACATTGAAACAGTTGATGCAACACCAGTAAGACCACGCAGAGAACCAGTGGCAGAGATTAATGTAATGCAAGAGATGCTCAAGAAAATGAGTGCTAAAAATAAAGCTGAGATGCCTGTTAAGATTAACATTCCATCTAAAGAAATATATGCGCTACTTAAGGATCAAATGGACATTACTAAAAAGGACTTAAATAGTCAAATAGCAGCGCTCGTAGAAGATCAGATAGATAACCTAAGACAGCAATTAAAAGAACAAATAGAATCATTTATTAATAACTATTATAATGGAAGAACAAACACAAACAACAGAACCGGCAGCGACTCAAACTCAGACACAGCAGGAGATTCCTAATCGTAGAGCAAGAAGAGATCAACTAAGACAACAAGGTATTTTAAAGTATCTTAGTAAAAAGAACTTTCTTGATCCTATTCGTGCAAATTTTAGATCTGAAAATATCAAGACAGGTCAAAAGATTCAAGATATTAGACGTGCAAAGATTGAAAAGCAATGGGAAGCTAGTTTTGCTGAAAAGTTAGAAAGCATGAAAGAAACTTGGTATGAAATCGGCTATAACTCTAAGGAAATGGAATACCTAGAAGAAGCTACCGCTATTTTCTTTGCAAAAAATAAAGAAACTTACAGAGAGGATAAAAAGGAAGCTAAACAATTAATGAAGAAAGCTAAAGATTCTTTAGCTTCTAGAAAATAAATTAATATATGTTAAGTATTGGTATTGAGCCAGCAGACAATGGCGTTATAAAAACATTAGTCGACGATAATGTAAACGGAGGCGGAGAAGAGTTTGAATCTAGAAACGTCTATGAATTTGAGGGACCATTAAAAAGAATAAATCAAGTTAAGTTTATTAAAGATCTTATTTTTGATTTAGGAATTGATATAGGCACAGAACTAGATGTGGATTATTTACAAATCTATACTGGTTGGGGAAAACAATATGTTGGTACCGAAAAAGAAATTAAAAACAAGATCAATATCTTAGAGAACGAAGTCAAGAGATTAGGATCTATATTAGAGAAATGAATTTAAAAGTAGAAGGTGTTTGGTGTAAGACTAGAACTGAATTTGATAGGTTATCCAAGAGTGGTGATTATGATCTAACAGTTTCTTACTATGATATATTTAATCGCTTAATAAAAAGTGATCCAAATAATGTTGAACCCTCTCCTATAATTATTTCAATTTACATAAGAAAATCAATTCAAAAAGTATTAGGGGATCTTGGTGAACGCAAAGACGCTAAGATCCTCTATATGTTTAAGTCCCTGAGTTCAGAAACTGTTACTGGTTTCAGAGAATTTATCAACACTATGATCGATGAAGAGTGCGAGTTGGACCTGCTAGTAATTAACAGGTGTGACTTCCCTAAGGCCGGAGTCTTAAGCAAATTCGATAATGTTAGGTTTTTAGATAATGATTAAACACAAGCTCTTTTCTAAGGGCGATCAAATTCACGCCTTAATTTCATCTACACATCAACCCAACCTATTAATCCCGGTTAGAGCAACCATATATGATGTAAAGTTCGATGATGTAAATCCTCAATACCAAATAAGAGTCAAGAAATTCTATGATCAAGTATATTTTTTAAAGAAAAATCTTTTTGGTGGTAGATTTATAAGAGATTTTGAGGGTAAATATACTAAACTTAATTTAAAGAGAGGCCTCTATTCAACAGTTGATGATATAGAGAAGAATATATTTAATGGAGACAAATGGAAACAATATTTAGTTGTTGTAGATTCAGTATTCTGTACAAGAACTAGAGCTGAACAGGAAACCTTATTCAATAATATACAAACGTTCCATATAGAGATGAAACTCAAAGAGCTCTATGAACTTGTTAATAGATCTGTTTATAAAAACGGAGAATTCTATTGGCACACCAAGGGTGAATACGTAAAATCTTTACAGAAATTTCTAGGAGATAAATACTCTAAAGATCCTAAATGGATCGACAATCTTCTATATAGACCTGAGACCGACGAAATGGACAACGTCGAATGGGTGTAAATATATTATCCTACCATAATACGTAGATATATATAAAAAAAGAAATTCATATTTATGTCAGGAATTACGGACGATGCAAATTTTATTTTTAAGAAAGTGCTTGATGTGGTTGATGCCGCTACTGGTTTAGAAACTAAAGAATACATTTATGATGATGTAGTAAACGGTGGTGAAGTAACTACTAAAGTACCTAAAAACGGTGCGTTAGATGCTGGAACTCCAAAACCAGTAGATGAAAAGGGTTCTGGTAAAACAACAATGACTGATGCTAATTTTTCAGAAGCAGCATCTAATAATAGTTCAATGTATCCTGAAAAAGGTTCAAATTCTAAAGCATATAACGTACAGTCAACAATAAGTGGCGGTCCTGGTAAAGTTACATATGAAGATAAAGGTGAAACAGTTACCTTTGGAAAGGCACCTAGAAGTTTATTTAATAATTGGACCTTGCTTAGATATGCCAATAGAGTTGGCGTTGTCGCGGGTGATGATAGTACACCATACGATGGTTCGACATATAACAAAGCTGTAACTAATTCGCTTGGAATTAATCGTAGAAATAATCCAACTGCTAGAAATATTGTAGAGTATTCACAGGAAGTTGGAGGAGCATCATTCTCTTATAGCTATAGCGATTTTATTCAAATGGAGCATTATGGCCAAATATCTAATGATTATTTGATTACTCTTAGGAGATTTGCATACCCAGTAGGTGATGACTTATTATCTCCTAAGGTTGCAGGTACTACAGGAGAAAAAGTAGACGCATCTGCTCCTGATTTAGCGAGAGCTGTGACATGGCTGTCACCCTCGTTAGGAAATGATTTAAAAGAAATACTTAAATTTAAAACAGGATACGAATGGAAAGAAGCCAAATCTTCAATACAAGAAGCAGTATCATCTAAAAGTGCAGATAGAGGTAAACTTGGAGAGATGATAGATGCGGGTGCAGGTGGACAAGGTGGAGCAATAGAAGCCGGTTTAAATGGATACTCATCAGTACAAGCGAAACAACTTAGACTGAACGGTAATGTAGATCATACTAAAGAAACTTATCCTAATAAAGTGTTTGGACCTCTTAATATCATTGATAAAGTATTGGCAAGAGAAAAAGGTTTAAAATTTGAACAAGAATTTAAACTTTCATTTCACTATGATTTGAAAGCATATCCAGGAACTAGTCCTAAAGTTGCATTCATGGATACACTCGCAAACGTATTAGCATTAACATATAGTAACGCGCCATTCTGGGGAGGAGCAACTAGATTCTCTGGATCAGGAGCCACTGGTAAACCATTCGGTGACACAGCTAAATTGGCATCTGGTGATTATGCTGGTTATTTAGGTTCTATTGCAGATACACTCGCAGGTATGGGTGGAAACTTCATGGATCAATTAAAGAAGACAGCTTCTAATGTTGCTAACGGAGAGGGTATTAACAAAATACTGGGTGATTCTTCAATTCTTGAAAACATTGTTGGTGGTGGACTTATGAAATTAATGGGTGGACCCAGTGGTGGTGAGGTTATTAAAGCATTTTTAACTGGTGACCCAACTGGTCAATGGCATTTGACTATTGGTAATCCAATGAACCCAATAATTGTATGTGGTAATTTAGCATTACAAGAATCCGACTTTAGTTTTGAAGGACCTTTAGGTTTTGAAGGATTTCCTACTAAAATGAAAGTTGAGATGACCCTAAAACCTGGTAGACCTAGAGATAAAACAGAAATTGAATCTATGTTTAATGCAGGTAGAGGTAGAATGTATCTACAGCCCGAATGGGCAAATGATGGTGGAGATGGTATTGATGTAGATGCTATGTTTAATGTAGATGCATATGGAGCTAAATCTGCAAAAGGAAATCTTAAAAATAAACCATATATCAGTAGATTATCTGATATGTCGGCTGGATAAAATAATATATTATAATGGAGTTTAAATTATTTGCTAATAAAAAATTAAGTGAAGATAAAGATAAATTATTTTTAGCTCAGCCAACTATGTTGTTTGGAAGTTTAAATCCAAGTGATTATTTTATGATAGCTAAACATATTGTAAAGCTAGATGATCTTGTCAGGCCAGATAGAATATCGTTTGAACATTATGGCACAACGGCAGGTTTAGATATTATTCTAAAATTCAATGGTATTTCAGATCCATTTTCTATTAATGTGGACGATACATTATGGATTCCTATGGATACAATTCCTTATTTTAAGTTAGAATCTCCATCAATGTTTGAAGATAATCCTATTAAGAATCAATTTATTAAAACTAAAAGATTGAGTAAAACTGATCAACGTAGATTAAAAGCACTTAAGAAAAAATATAACAAAGAAAACTTATTACCACCTAACGTCATACCTGTTGGTAGAAAAAATTATGAATTCGATGGAACTAATGTGAGATTGGGAATGCAAGCGCAAACAGATCCTGTGGTTGCGTCAATTTTAAGTGACATGTTTCCGATTGATGACTTTAACGATTCTAAAAACGATGGAAGAGATGGTGTAAGTAATCTAACAATAGACACAACAGACAATTCACAACTAGAGAATGACAACGACGGGAGTGGAATCGGAGTAGGAATTAATTACGAAGAGTTACTAGATAAAAATAACGGAAACCCTAGGACTGGAAGCGGAACTGGAGGCGGAACTGGAGGCGGAACTGGTTCAAACGCAGATGGTTCAAAAACTGACACTGCAGATGAAACTGGAGGAAATAAAGGAGATGGAACGTCACAAGGAACCAGTGATAATAATCCTACTAATAATCCAGATGCACCTTGCTCTAAATAATAATATATGGAATTATCAAATAACATATTAGCCGTAGTAGAACCTGAAATTAGACCTACTGAGATAAAGATTGATGCTTTAGCTGAAGAAAAGAATGAAAAGAAGGAAACTGGCGGAGATGACGCAGAAGAATCTAATTTCAAACAAACCAGTGTGATTGCAACATTAACACCAATGGTGCTTATTAATGGATACCAATTTAAACCCAGTGATGTAGAATTTTTTGAATTAAACTTAACTGAAATACTACCTACATGTAGGTTAACATTACGTGATCAAGAAGGTAAATTCGGAGTAGGAAGTATTCCACGTGATGGCGACTTTTTTACAATACTTATAAACTCTAAAAATCAAGAAACATTCAAATCAATCCACATGGACTTTGATATAGCTGAATGTGATTCTCCAAAAGAAGGTAATGTTGTTGATGCGACATATACTATGTCAGGTTTTTGCAAAATACCTAGGATATATGCAGAAGATTGTAAAAGTTTTGGTGTTGCAAGTTCTTTAGACCATATGGAGCTGATAGCAAGAGATTTACAATTAGGATTAGCAACTAATATAGACTCAACTGATGATGAACAGGACAGACTTATGTCATTTGAACCATACCTTGATTTTATTAAGAGCACTATTAAGGAGAGTTATATTGGTGAAGAATCCTTTCAGAAATTCTGGATAGATTCTTATTATTATATGAATTATGTAGACGTGAATGCTTTGTTCAATTCACCTAACCCACCAATAGAAGAGTTTGCTGAGTCTTTGGCCTCAACGGTGGAATCGATGACTCCTAAAAGAGATGACGAAACAAATGCAGTAACAGGAAACGACATTGAAGTGCCTCTATTGTTAACTAATCATATTGCATTTATGGGAAATAGCGCATTTATAGAATCTAATAAGATTATAAATAATGCAAATGCAATCAGTACGACTGCTGGTTATGCCAGAGAAGTTACAATATATGATAATAATAGTGATAAAGCAGAGAGAAAACAAGAGTTTAGAATTGAACCATTAGGTGGAAACGATTTAAAAGAATTAGAAGAGCCACTGCGAGGTAATAGAAATGATACTAGACACGTTGATCAGATAAAATACAAATATATTGGAAGACAAGAAGCTGGAGCAGATGGTCTTGGTAATGTACACCCTAATGCAGCATTTTCCCAATTACATAATACTCAAAACGAACTAGAAACACAGAAAATGAAAGTAGAGGTAACTCTTAATTCATTTAACCCATCATTATACAAGTATCAAAAGATTCCTGTATTAATGTATATTACCAATCCTAAAGCAATTCAACAAAACGAGAGAATTAAAGGTGATAAGAAAGAACTAGGAATGGATCAAGACGAGCCGTTTGCATTAGGTGAAGATACTGAGGGTATTGCAGAATCTGGTAAGGAATCTCCAAGTCAAGCTTTAGATACGTTTTTATCAGGTTATTACTTGATTGAAGATATTGTATATAGAACTGAAGAAGGAGAAACTAAACAAATAGTAACGCTTCTTAGAAGAGAGTGGCCAACTAGAACTGAGAATTTAATTAATCCACCAGGCTTAGAAGAAGCAACTGATGACGAAAAAGCCGATAATGTTGCAAAGAATAGTCCACCTCCACCACCAGAGCCAGAACCGGAACCAACTCCGGAACCAACACCTGAGCCAACGCCTGAGCCAACTCCAGAAGAGGAATTAGAAATAGACATAAACTTTGATTATACTACCGTTTATCAAGATGCCATCAGAAATGACGAGTATGCAATATTTGAAGGTACGTGGACTGCAAACAAAGATATTTTGTTTGATACTTGGGAAGCATACTTAGAAAATGATTATTGGTCTTTATCATTCTCTGCTAAATTCGGGTTTACAGTGAGAAAAGACGGAACTTGGAAATTAGATTTGAACATGTTCAAGGACGATCTTGATGATGAGAGCGAATCAAATGATGATGGAACTGTTACTTTCAATTATGAATTTGAAATGATAATAAAAGCAGAAGGTAAAACATTTAGTAAGAAGGCCCAAGTTACGGTTATTGATAGTCTTGATATACCTTCTTAAGACAAAAAAATAAAGATAAATAATACATGTCAGACTTTAAACATATTAACGAGTTTAGAAAAGGTTCAATTTTAAGTAAGATCAGTGAAGATCCAACTTATTTGAGTTTCTTTATGATGTTTGATGCAATAGACAGAGAACATTCACCATTATTATCAGGACCAGCAGAGGAATATCTTAGACAATTTGTTGATCCTCCTGGATCAACTTCTGACAAACCTGGAAAACATGTTGCAAACTTACGAGCTTTCAAAAAAGTGTTACTTAAGATCAATAAAGAACTTCCATGGTTTTGGCAGAAACTAAATGGCTTAGAAGCTACACAAGAATATAAAGACATGTCTGAGCCATTTAATGGAGCAGAAAAACCAAAAATAGAAATTGAATGCCTAGAAGAGAATGTTGAATTAACAGCGTTAGGTTTAATGCAGCTTTACAGGACTGCAGTATATGATTATAATAGATTCGTAGAGGTTTTACCAAAAAATTTAAGACACTTTAGAGTTTGGATCGTTATGTCAGAAGTTAGAACATTTCAACAAAGTGTTGGCGCTAGAGAGTTTGGTTTATACGGTAATTCAACAACTGCTGCGTCCGTGTCAACACCTTCGGGTTTAAGTCAAATCAAATCAGCTTTGGGTAAAGGCAGTGAAACACAGATTGCGTCGGTACCTGGTGGATTTGATGAGCCATTAGTAAAAAATTATTCGGCTGAGGCGAAACCTCACATCATGATAGAATTAGGTCATTGTGAATGGGAAACTGATTCTATAAAAGAAATGTTTTCTGATTTAAATAAACAACCTGAACTTAGAAAACCTAAATTGAGCTTTTATTGGAACACATCTAGTATTACCAGTAATAAATTTGGACCTAACATCTCGAGTCCAGAAGCCTCACCTCTAATGCCTACTTCAAAGAAAGATGATGAGTTGTATCCCAATACTCCATTTAATCCACTTGCGAATATTCAAAATGCAATCAGTGATAAAGTTAATGGAATAGCAGATGGTCTAGTAAATAGATTTAATAATCTAAAAAACAGTTTACCGGGTCAGGGCAATAATCCAATGGGTAGAGTATATCCAGAAGGTTTAACTGGAGCTGCGGCTACATTGGCTGAAGCTGGAATGGATAAAGTTAAAGCTTTATTTATGGATAATGTTCATGGAGCTTCTGGAGCATTAGGAAGTTTAGGAGATATTAATTCTGCTTTAGAAGCTGGTAGTATCAATGGTATTATGAATTTAGCTGGTCAATTATTTAAACCTAAGCCAAATAAACCGGCAAATGGTAATATGTCTCCACATGGGATATATGATCCAGCAATTGATAGTTCACCTGATGATTTTATTAATGAAAGGGTATATGATCCTATTGCACAACAACCAAATAGTCAACCAATATCACCTGGTAGAATTCATGAACCAGGAGTAGATAGTAGTCCAGATAATAGTATTAATGATAATGTACACGAATAATGGCAGATGAGCTTTTTCAAGATAATTTAAGAGATTCGCATTGGTTAGGAGAAGTCGTAGTAAACGAAGATCCTTTACTTAATGGTAGATGTCGTGTTAAAGTTTATGGTAAATTTGATAAACTTGAGAACGATTCAATTCCATGGGCAACGCCCATGAATAGAGATGCAGTGGGTTCTCATCATGTACCAAGAGTTGGTGACATAGTTGCAGTTAGATTTGATAATGGTAACATATATCATCCAGAATATTGGTTTCAAATAGATCAAAATGACGATTTAAAAACAGATATATTGGAGACATCTGATGCACCACAAGATGTTATAAGTTTAGTATATGATGCTGAGCGAAATGTAAGAATATATCATTCTCCTGAGGATGGTTTGGTTATCACTCGCGGTAGTGGAGCTAAGGAGAGACCAATGATACAAATAGACGAAGAAGGATTCATTAAGATAAGCACAGATGCGAAAATGTTCTTAGACTGTGGTGATATATTCGTTTCAAATGAAGGTGAACCAGGAGCAGATGAGACAGAACCAGCAGTTAGAGGTCAATCTCTACAAGATTGGTTACAAATGTGGTTAGACGATTATAATGCACATATTCACCCAACGGGAGTTGGACCATCAGGACCACCGATGCCGCCTACACCTGTAACTGTAGGTAAACTATCAAGTACACATATTAACTATCAACAAAAAGGTAAATAATTATGCCAGCAATGTGGCCAACATTTATACCAAATCTAGCCGGCGATATCGCAGGGCAATCTTTCACTAAACCTGGAGGTGCAATGGTATCTTATGAATTACCTAAAGTTGGAGTTGATCAAGTGCCTATTTTTCCACCATCTGCTGATTTAATAAAATCAATAAAACCAGGTAATCCGCTTAACGCTGCATTAACTACTGATCCTACTGCAATGATAAATGCAATTAATCTTGCACCATTAAGTGGAAGATATGATTTTGGTGTAAGAGTCGCTGAAAGATATCTCGAAGCTGTGAAGGGTTTGGCAATGACACCGTTTGGTGCAACGCATACAAATAACCCAGCTGCTGAATTTTTGTTGAAGCAGGGATACGGATTAGTTTTTGAGAGAATATTAAAAGAAGGTGATATTCCTTTACAGGATCAAAAGGATAAAGATGGAAACATAATAGAAATGGGTAAAGAATCTCACCCTGATTATGCTGATTTTTGCCCAGATCCAGTTGAAACACCAGATCCTGTTGAAGAACAAAAGAAACTAGATAAGAAATTTAATAAATTCGTAGATGACTATAAGAGTGATTCCTCGATGGATTTAAAAAAGTTTAGATTTTTTGAATTTCCATGTTTGAGTGGTAATGAGACGCAAGCCGAATTAGAGAATCTGTTTGCTGCTAGATTGATAGAACAATATAAGACATCTAATGACAAAGCTGAATTTAAATTATGGGCAGAATGTTTGGGCTCTAAAAAATATAAAGATAGTACTTTAATAATAAGTGATAAACCATATCCTAATATTAGTACATCGACCAGAGCTGACATATCGTCTGCCGGTTATAACTGGCAATCTTTAGCGGATAATGTGAGTGATTTATTTATAGCGGGTATAGAAGGTAATGGTCCTACACTAGATTGTCCATTGAATGAATGGAAAATTCAAGTAGCGTATGATTTTGACCATAATCCTCCTGAAAATCCAAGCAAAAGACCTAAGATATTAACGTCTAATGTGGTAGCTACTTTTAGTTGGTATCCTGGTTTAAGGCAAGGTTCTTTTGCTTATATTAATGGATCTACAGTTACTGCACCTAAGTGGATAAAAACTCCAAATTGGATTGAAAATGTATATGAAGAAAACGAATGGGAAAATCATTGGCGCAAAATTCCAAATGCAATGAGCAATGCTAGAACACCAAAGGCAGTGACTGATATATTGCCTACTGCTGGTGGAACTGTATGGAAATTCCAAAGACAACAAGTTGTTGATGCTATATCTGCCGCGGAAGAATGTGACGCAGCAGAAGCTGATTCAGATATAAATTATAGTTGGCCAGGCGGAGATCCATATGAAGAAATGGCAGAAATTACTATTGCATATTGGTATGCTTGTATTGTAAAACCATTTGCGCCTACACCATCAGCTTTGCCAGCATTAATACCAGCACCATTGACTGGAATTTATATACCAATATATTATGGTGGTAAAAAAAGATTAGCAGGTAATCTAAGAAAGGCATGGAACACTGGAAAAACGTTTAGTGTTATTCCTGCTCCACAACCACCTGCACTTGCAGTTTCAACAGCAGTTGCTGCAGCCTACGCATTACACTTACTAGAATTTAAACTATTATACTTAGGAGGTATTCCAACACCAGTTGGTCCAGTGCCCATGGTGGGTATTGTACCTGTTGTGTTCTAAAAAATAATAGGATATATAATATGTTACACCTTTAATATAAAATAAATGAACAACGAAAAAAACAAAAGAATTAGAATTGGCGAAACCAAAACTAATCAAACACCAGTTGAAGAACTAGACACAAATGTTGAAAACTTAAAAAAAGAGGAAGATTCTGGACCTGAGGGGGCAGAATTCTTTGATGAAGCCGGAGAATTTGATTGGGATGCATTTGAAGCTACTTGCCCATCAAGAACGCGAAAACACAATCCACATATAAAGACACAGAATGGAGATAAAGTATTTTCTAGGGAAGTATATGCTCAAGAAATGTATGACATTCTTTCAGCACATGACGAATCATTAGGAAATGTTATAACTATTCTAAACCCAGGAGAAATCCATGAGGGTAAAATATACGCAGTTAGTTCTGAGTTTATTAGTGTAGATATAGGTTACAGGGAATTAATATATGTAAAATATGATAAAGAACCTGTAGAAGTTCAGTCATTAAAACCAGGAGACGAGACTGCAGTATTAATTACTCAGCTAAGTAAAAACTCTCATGTACTAGGAAGTATTAATGGAGGTGTTAAACACAAGGTGTTTATGGATCTTAGGGAAGCTGTCGAATCGGGAGGAACTGCATGGATTGGTACAGTTACACACATGATTGAAAACGGAGGTTACATGGTATTAGTACAAGGAATTGAATGCTTTATGCCAGGATCACTAGCAGGAATTAATAAATTGCATGATTTTGGTTCTATTATTGGAACAGAAATGTATGTGGTTCCAGTGAGTTTCTCACCAGAACGAGGCACGTTGGTAGTTTCACACAGAAAATACTTACAAGCATTAATACCTAGTGAATTAGAGTCATTAAAAGAAACACAGGGTGAAACACTTATAGGAAACGTAACAGGTACTGCTAAATATGGTGTATTTGTAGAATTTAACAAGTGTTTAACTGGAATGATACATAATAATGATTTAGATGAAGACACGTTAGCTAAATTTAAAGCTAGAGATATTAAACCAGGTGATGAAGTTTCATTTATGGTTAAAGATATTATTAGTAATACTAAAATTACTCTAACACAAAAAGCTAATATAACGGTTAATCCTTGGTTAGACATACAATCAAGATATCAGATTCCTTCTGTAATACAGGCAACGGTAAAGACTAAGAAAGATTACGGTTTGTTTATTACAATAGAAGAGGGTGTGACTGGACTGCTACATGTTAGTGAATTGAGCGAAGAGGTAATGAGTGTATTTAAATCGGGAGATCCTATTACAGTACAGATTACCAGAATCGATGTTGACTCTATGAAAGTCTTCTTGAAAATGCCTTAATAACTATTGCAACGAGAGTGTGATATATATTGAAACGGTAATATCATAATCTTAATATGCAAAAATTAACTATAGATTCTCCGAGAGAATCAATATTGAACGCAGCACTCATGGGTGTTGAGTTTGAATTCTATTCTGATCTCGATCTAGAAGTAACCAGAAAATCTCTGGCAAAGCTTCTAGATCGAAAGATTAGATTAGAGGATAAAGCACATAGTGATTTTGAACCTTCAGCTGAAGAGTTTAAAATAGAACCAGATATGTCTGGTGGTAAAGGACTAGTAGAACTAGTGACTGGGCCAATCCCCTATAGAAATGCCAGAATAATGGTTATTAAAGTACTCGATTGGATATCTAAGAATGGGTATACCAATGATAGAGCATCAATACACATCAACTTATCATTTGATAAAAAATATCTAGAGGATAAAGACACTGTCTTGAAGATGAATGTTCTTAAATTCATTTTAGAGTTTGACGAAAAACAAGTTTATAAGTTATTTCCGGATAGAGAAAAATCTGCGTATGCAAAAAGTGTTAAATGGGTGATGCCAAAATGGGAATCATTTCATTTTGATGCCAATCAAATAGCTTCTAATAATTTTAAATTTGCCGATACTAAATATTACGGAATAAACTTTTCTAAGAAGGAGAAGAATTATTTAGAGTTTAGATATATCGGTGGTGCGGATTATGAAAAGAAAGTTGATGATATACTATATCTAACTGAGAGTTTTTTAATGCAAATGTGGAAATCATGTAATGATGCCAGATTTAGTAGTGAAAATAAAATTGAACTTCAAAGAATTTTAAATAGGAATAAACCAGTTTCTGATATGTTGAAAGATTACTCAGCGGTTTCAAAGAATTGGCCAGATATACAAATACTGACCGATTTACAAGACAATCCCACAATCATAAAGGTACACTGGGAGAGGTTTAAATTGAGAGTAATGGATTTATTAGTAAATGGATCAATGACTGAGGGTATTATTAATTATGACTCGGACTACGGTGCTGTTCAGATCAAGGATGGTAAATTCCCAACTGTGTATTTTTTAGAGAACTTTGAATTTATTGATTGCGAAATAGCGGGAAATGTAGATAATTCAAGTTTTTATAATTGCGATATATCTGGATCGGCTATCAAATGGGGTAGTTTATATAAAGGTACTAAAGTAAAAGAATCCAAGGTAGAATCTAGTTACACACACGGTAGTTGTGAGTTAACTAATTGTTATGTTGCTGGTCGTGATACCATGTTTAAAGGTAAAATGATAGGTGGTATATTCAGAGAAGGTTTTATGACAAACAGTGCTAGATTTGAAGACACTGAAATAGTAGTAAGTAAAAAAATAAAAGAATAAAATGAGTGAAATTAGAAGC
>TARA_B110000208_G_scaffold72218_1_pt1 | contig 14139 bp, 9 predicted proteins | sample TARA_B110000208 | Tara Oceans TARA_B110000208 (sample SAMEA4397426) | marine metagenome | biome: Polar Biome; feature: [SRF] surface water layer (ENVO:00010504); material: water (ENVO:00002006), including particulate matter (ENVO:01000060) such as... | depth 5 m
CCAGAATTGAATCCTCCCTTCCCCACAGAATCAGGGTTTTCTGCGTGATTTTCCGAACCCGTGACGCGACTTTGTACCCGTCGCTTTTCATGAACGAAAGGGTCGCGTCCGCCCACTGCGGCTGGAACGTGTGTAACTGTCCAACCCGCATGGCGTCTGTTGTGGCGAATTTAGCTTTGTCACAATACGCCATCTGGTTCGCCGTGCTTCGCAGGATTTTCGTTTTCAAAATGTTCACACCAGCCAGCGCGACCGGTCTTGGAAAAACACCCATGGGGCCCAAGCCTTCGATGAAACCCTGCGCGTCAACCAACACCAACCGCGCGACGCACTCGGGGTGCGCCGTGGCGAAATCGATCGCGGCGGCGCCTCCAAGAGACGCGCCGCAAAGGGTAACAGGCCTGCCGATTTCCTGCTGCCAAAACGCGTAAAGGTGTGCTCTTTTGGCTTCGGGGGAGTAATCCCCAATCCCAGAGTCGCCCGCATCAGTGAAGCCCCATCCAAGCAAATCCACCGCGTGCGTCTCGGCTCGCTCGGCCAACAGCGGGAACAAACGCCGGTACTCCAGGCAGCTGCTGTCGAAGCCGTGCAGGAGCACGAACGGGGCGTTTTGCTCGCCGCCTTCTGGCGCCGCGGAGCTCACGCAGCTGGTCATCACGGGACGAGCTCTGCCGGGAACGTCCACGCTGATCTGTCTCGCGCGGCGAGCCATCTCCACCGCCGCGGGCTCTTCAAGCGCGGTGACTTCATCGGGGAAGAACGAGGCAAACTCCGAACGCGCAGCCGCGCGGACGACGAGGGAGCCGCGCGCGACGCGGCGTCCGGGACGGGACGCCCGCGACCGCGGGACCGCGGCGACGGAAGAAGCGAAGGCAAGGGCGGAAGGTGCCATCGGAAGGATGAGGTCCAGCACCGCTCCAGCGACGCGGTTGAGACTGAATCACGATGGTTGAGTGACGCAGGACAACTGTCCGACCCGACGATCGAACTTCGGCAAATCCAGACAGATTTGGTTTGGAAATCCCCCCATGAAAAAGCACGCCGACTAACGCATACAGGGTGATATGATATAACATGACCCCCTGTGCTCCGCAAACCCTGACTGGTTATTTGCCACCCTGTTCCACCGGACCCTCCAACTCTGGATTTTTCTTTTCCGCGAGAAATTGAGCGATGGAAGTGGTCTCCACGACGACGTCGGCGTCATCCTCCGCCGAATGCTTCTCCCCGTCGCCGTCCCGACCTTCGCCCGCGAAAATGTTCCGTAACGATTTGGCCAGCCCCGAGTTGTGCCAAAAGTCCACCAGGGGTTTCGTGTTTTTCTTCGCGGTTTCCTTCGCGTCGAGCGTCTTGAGCAATGACGGTAGCATAGCATCTAGGGCGTCGCAAACTTCCCGAAACGAAGGTCGGTCGGCGGGGTCGGGTTCGGTGCACTTTTTGGTGATCGCCATGACGCCGGCCGGGAATTCGGTAGTGTCGTTTTCGAAACTGATTGTGTAAGAAAAGTGTCAGTCTCGTATGGGCAATCTATGCAATCGGTCGGCGGAATGTGGTGATTGGGAAATACTCACCTTTCCAAAACCACCGCTCCGCTTTCCACGCCGAGCGCTATTTGCGTCGCGCTCAATAACAACTCCTTTCTTTGTTTTCGGTACGGAGGCACACCAGCCACGAGCTCGTGCAGAAGCACGCCGAAGGACCAGACGTCACAGGAAAGGCCGTACCGCCGTGTCGAACCGTTGGACCGAACCACTTCGGGGGCCATGTACAAATACGTGCCGGTTTCGCCCGTCCAATGCGGGGGAAGGTTTTTTAATTTATTATTTTCGTCGCTGGTTTCGTCGTGCTCATCATCCTCATCCCCGACGCACCTCGCGAGCCCGAAATCAGCCACCACCACGGTTGGCACGTCCGCGTAGCGTCCGTGCAGGTCTCCCGGGTCTGATCCGGTGTTCTCGTTTGGAAGAGGGTCACCGTCGGCGCTTTCCGACTTGGAAGGTTCCTTGAAACTTCTCCTTGAAACCGACGCACTCGGCTTGTCCACCAGAAAAACGTTTCCGGGCTTCAAGTCCCTGTGCGCCCACCCCGAGGCTTCCAGGTGGCACATCCCTGCTGCGATTTGCCTCGCGACGCAAAGCCTGTGTTGTAAGGGTGGCACACCGGTGCCTCGAATCGCGCGGACGACGGGGGGCATGTCATCCGGGTCCCCCCGCGGGTACAGCCAATCCTTCACGGTGCCGCCACCGCAAACGCGCGCCACGATTGTGCAGTCGTTCGGCGGCGACAAGCAGGCGCCGTAAAACGGCAACACGTGCGGGTGTCGCAACTTCGACAAGCACGTGACTTCCCGTATGAACGACTTCGCGCGGGAAGGGGAGTCCACGCGGACGCGTTTCGCCGCGACCAGAGTCCCGCGCCAGCGCGCGCGTTTAATAAAACCAGAGCTCCCTTCGCCCAACGCGATGCCCACTTCGTTTTCGTTTGACGACCCGTCCACAACGCGCGTTCCCCCCACACCGACACCGTCCATCTCGATCTCGCGAGGGTCGATAAGCCACCCCCCCGCGTTCGCGGTCGCCACGAGTGTTGCGAGACACGCCCATGGGTCGTGCGTCTGGGGTTGTTCCTCGGAAGCAACCGGCGCTGGCGCAAAATCGGTGTCGGGTACCATCGATGGTGTTTTTCGCGAGTCCGAAGGGGCGTAAGGGTTACGGTTGGGAACCGGGAAACACACAGCACGACGCGCGCGACGACTGGGTCAGGGGTAACCAGAAAGATCCCTCGTATGCGGTCGCCGCGAGGCACCGTGCGCACGCGTCACGCGCGAAACCCTCTGCACCCGCGAGAGATTTCTAAAGCTCTTTGTTGTTTTTTCGTGTTTTCGCTTTTCGGTCGCAAAAAGTCGCGACGGTTAACCTTCACTCTCTTTGCCTCGGAAGCTCCGACGTTCGCAGTCAGTCACCTCGAGGCACGCGTGCCCGTCGTGTCACAACGCACGTGCACCACGCGGTACCCCTCACGTTTTTCTTTTCTCCCCACGTACCGCCACCATGTCCAACCCCATCGAACAGGATGGACGCCCGGAAGCCAAGCCGAGGGCGATGAACATGACCCGCGTCCCCAACTTCGAAGCGCACTCGGAGTACAACGACGCGCCCGGCACTGGGCGCACCGGGATGTTCGCCATCCCCCCGAACAACTACGACTTCTACACGGAAGAAGAGAAGTAAGTCACAATGCTCTCGTCCCCTACAACCTCCTCGTTCCAGTCCATCACACCCAACCCGTACGCACTGTCTCCCATCCTGTGTCGTCCCCCCAAGGCAGGCGACGCATTGAAAGTCGTTTCGGCTTCGTTTCTTTCGGTTCTGACAAAACCTTCACCAAATCAAAAAAACAGGTACAAAGTCAAGCACACCGGCGACGGCGGCGTTTTCTCTGACTGGCAGCCCATGTACGAGCCTTCCACGATCAAGGCGGATGCGGACCGGTTGGTGGCGCACGACAAGGGGGTTCCCCACGGTGCGGATCTCGGGAAGTTCCCCGATTACCAAGCCGTGGGAAAATCCTTCGACGGCGAAACCGAGCGCCTCGTCGAAAAGTACGGCGCCGACGCCGTGATAAAGATTCTGGTAACCTCGCAGTTACACCGGGACGAGGAGTACGGCGGGCCGTTTTGGATTGTCGTGCCGTCCAAAACGCGGGTGTACGAACTAAGAAGGGTCATCGCGTCGAAGTGCGGGGTGTTACCCGGGCTCCAACGGCTCACCTTCGCGGGGAAAAAGATGGACGACGCCGAGAGGAACCTGGAACACTACGGTGCGTTTTTTTTCAACTCGCCGCGAAAGTTGTTACCGCGCTGGACGTTAGTAACAGTTACTAGTACTGGTAACTGTTAATAAGTCTGACCTGCGGTACCACACACTTACACTACCTCCCGGACCACCGCTTGTCACGTAACCAACGCCCCCCTTCTCACCGCCGTTGACACTAAATACCCCTACCCGAATAAAAACTCGTATAACAGGCGTGAAATACTGGAACAAAAAGTTTCCCGACTGGCCGATCGTGATGAGACGGTTCTAAGGTTTAAACGCCGGTTGGAACCGAGTGTCGTTCGTGAACCACACGTATCACCACACGTGTCACGAGACAACGAGAACGGCGAATCGCGCCTCGCAAAGCCGGCCACGCAACGGCGTTAGTCGCGGCGATGGCTGAGAGTGGGTGAGAGCGCGGCGTCGCGAGAGTCGAAAAAAATGTGTCAAAAAATGCATTGCCAAAAACCAAGGGATTTTTCTTTTAAAAAAACAACATTCGTCCCACTTTCGATCGCCTCCAGTTTCGTCGTCGAAGTGACACGTCTTCCTTCAATCACAACGTCACGCGTTCGGCATGCTGACCGCCGCGAGCTGCGCGTTGGTGTGCTCCGCTCGACCGGCGTTTCGCGTGTCTCGCGTTTCCGCCTCCCGCGTCTCTCGCAGCATGGCTGCGAAAGCATCTGTCCAATCCGCCAGCACCACGGAAACCGCCGTGTTCGCGCTCGGGTGATTCTGGCACTATTCAGCTTACGTCGCAAAGCTGGATGGCGTGGTGTCGCAGCGGGTGGGGTACACTGGTGGTACCAAAGAGAACCCTACGTACGGCTCGGTGTGCGGGGGTGACGGGCACACAGAGGCGGTTCTGATAGAGTTCGACCCTTCGCGGATTTCGTACGAAGCTCTTCTTGAAACGTTCTGGGCGGAACACAACCCGAGCGGATACAAGCCGAAACCGCAATACAAGAGCGCGATTTGGGCGCAAGACGCGCAACAGGAGCTCGCGGCGAGGAAATCGAAAAAAACAATCGAGGATAAGTACAACAAAACCCTGCACACCGATATCGAAGCACCATCCAAGTGGTGGGACGCCGAGGAGTACCACCAGGATTACATCGCGAAGCAAACGGGCCGGGGATGGTGATGGAGTAGTCGTTTTTAATAATCGCGCTCACGTCGGGTTTCGATTGAAAGCAATGAAGGCGACTGGCGCAAAGGAACGGCCGACGCCACTCCGTGCCAGTCTGCCAGAACCTCTTTCGTCGACACCTTTTTTTCGCGAGCGACGGTAAATTGTAATAGAGTATTAGAACTGTTGAAGCGGACAACGCGTCGCGTATACTAGTCTATAATCGACTCACGCGCCCTCTCCATTTTTTTTCGCAAGCGGTCGAAGCAGCAACTCCCGCGTCAGCGGGGTTTGTTTCTCCCCCCCGTCGCTTTCTTTTTTCTCCGCCACCCCCGGAAACAAGCTGCTCTCCTTGCCCTTCCCGAACCCTACGAACTTTAGCGAATCGTCAAACGCCTGCACCACCGCGAACGGCCCGTTGTGCCCCGGCTCGGCGACGATTGGCGATTCCATCACCACGTAGTGCGTTCCAAACTCGGACGTGAACACGCCGCCGTCGTGCTGGTGTCCCGAAATCACCGCGGCGACCACGTCCCTCACTTCCTCCCGCTCCAGGATGTCGAGCAAGTCCTGGTAGTTCCACAGCAAGGTTCGGCCTGACAGCTTCGCGGTGGACTCGGGGTGCGCTTACGATAGGAAAAACGAGCCGTGTCAGTCTTTCGTGATGTGAGGGAGTAATTACGGGCGGGCAATCGGCGAAACGCGGAGGCGGCATTTTGGAAACGCGCAAGCAAGACGTACCCAGCAGGTGCGAAAACAGCACCACGCGTTCGTTTTTACGCGCCGCTTCGTCGATTTCCGTTTTTACCCACCGTAGCTGTGCTTCCCCCAAGCCCCCGTTGAACGGCACCCACCGAGATTCCAAACCTGTCAGGTTCTTGAAGTAAGGGAAAGTTCCGGACATGCGTTCCGTGACCAAAACGTCCGGGTTTTCGGCGACGAACTTTTTACAGTTTTCGTTTTTTTCGCAAAGAAGCGCCAGCGCGTGTTCGTCTAAACCCTCCTCCCGTCCGTTCCTGTAAATGGAGACGTCATACGAATCAAGCACTATGACTTTCCACCCAGCCGCGGGTGCGAAGGAGTAGTGGAAGTCCCCGAACTCGTTGGCGCACTTGAACGGAAGCGGGTTACCCGCCGGCGCCCGGACGCCGTTTCGCAACTCCTCGCGCGTGAAGTTGTACAGCTCGTGGTTCCCAACCGTGAAGTGCCAGTTTTTGCACGCGCAGTTTTTAAGCACGGACATCACCTCGCCGAGCTGGTCAAGCGCCTCACGTTTCGGCCGGAACTCGTCGTTCGCGAAATCAAACGCGCACTGGTGGTCGATGATGTCGCCGTTGTGCAGCGCGAAATCAAGGTCGTGTTCGTTGAAGTACGTCACCGCATCCTTCGCCACGACCAGGGAGTTCCTATAACGACGCCACTGCGTTCCCGTGAAGTTGGGTTTGTCGTCCACATCAGCGTACTGGATATCAGCCAGCAAGCCGAAGGTAAACGCTGGAGCCTCCGTTCCGGATTGCGACGACCGGGTGGCCATCGTGTCAACCCGGGCGTGGTCGCGACCACGCGGGTCCGTGAACGAAAACGCGCGATTTGTGATCGGGAAGGGCACACCACGCGAAACCGATCGACGCGCTGCGGTGGGGAGCGCGGGGCCCGTGCGACGGGTCACAAAACTCGTGCTCGCGCCGCACACCTGAAACGCGAACGCACGACTCATGCGGCGTGCGCGCGCGCGACTTTGTGTCCGGGACCGGCCGGTGATGACGACACACCCGGTAAATGTGAGAAGCCGGCAAGTGTCCATGACGAAAATCCGACGGAAAAGGACGTGCCCTTTCGCCAGAGAACGCCTGCGCAATGAAACTCTCTTCTATCTCGTGCTACATCCATCCAAAAAACTACCCCTACCGCACACCGCTGTTGGCCATCCGTGTCACCACGCGTTCGATCGCCGCCAGTTCTTCCAACCTCGCGCGTTCCGTTGCGCGCGCCAGCTCCACCCGGGCGTCGACTAAACAATTCAAAAGCTCTTTGTGCACGTCCTCCGCCGCTTCCAACTGCGACGCGCTCAAGTCCTCGACGCCGATGCCTAGCAAGTTCTTAAGCTTCACTTTCAGCCCAGACGCGGTGGGGTGGGTTTTGTCAAGACGAGCTTTCGCTTCGTGTTCCCAGGAAACCACCGTGGAGGAAGAAGGTTGGGAAACAGTCGGGAGTTTCCGCGCCGCCGGTTCGGAAACTTTTACCGTTTCTGCACTTTTCACAGGCGCCGCCTTGAACGCCTTTTCCGTCGCCACGAAAGCCCACGACTTTGTTTGGCTTGAAGGCGCGGGGGCGGGGGCGGGGGCGGGGGTACTGGTGGTAGACAACGACTCGCATACCGCCGAAACCGAGGTCATATCGGAACCCGATCGTGAAGTCTCGACCTTCTCAGGTTTTGGTGGCGCCGCGAGAACCGCCGCGGCGGGTTCCTCATTTTTTTCTGTTTCCGTAACCGTCTCGTGCGCCGCAAACGCAGCCGCCCACCTGGGCGCCACCGCCAACGCCACGTCCTCCTCATCCGCATCACCACGTTCCACATGCCCTGAAGCCACGTCGGTTTTAACCCTAAACCCTTTCTTCTTCTTCTTCTTCTTCGAGAGTTTAGGGTTTGAGGTTGAGGGTTTGGTTGAGCTTTTGTTATCGCTCTCCTCCTCCGCGAGACTCGCCGCCACCGCCGCCGCGCGTTCCTCCGCGACGCGCATCGCCAACTGCAACGCTTTTCCCGTCTCCGCGTGCCCTTCGCGCTCCGCCTCCGCCGCCGGTACCTCTCCTTTTGCGTTTCTCGCGAACGGGCTCGCCCCGGCTTCAAGCAAAACCTCAACGCACCCAACAGAAGAAACACACGCGGCGTAGTGCAACGCGGTCCGGCCGAACCGGTTAGCGCGCTCCACGTCTGGGTGCGTTTCGTTTGTTTCGTTTTTTTTCGCGAGCACCAGCCGGACGCACTTTGTTTCCCCGCTCGATGCGGCGTAGTGAAGCGCGGTGGAGCGCTCTTCGTTCGCCGACTCGACCATGGCGCCGGCATCCAACAGACACGACGCGGCTTCCGAGTGTCCGCGCGCCAGCGCGTGCATCAAAGGCGTGTCTCTTTGCTTGTTACGCACGTCCACGTGCCACGCGGACGTGCGCTTTTCGGGTGCAGGAACGAGCGCCAGCAGCACGGCGACATTACCGAGTGCCGCCGCGATGTGAAGCGCGGTGTTTTCGGTGTTTGGCGAGCGCACCACGCCGAGGTCAACGCACGCATCACGCGCGCGTATAACCTCCGCGACATCTCCGCGCTTCACCGCAGCTATCAGGGGGTGGTCCATGTCGCCCGGCGCCCCGAGGCGTCGCGCGGAATGCTCGAGCGAGCCTCGACACCAGTTTTTATTGGCCAACTTTGGGCAACTTTGGGCGCACTTGAAAACTTGTTGGACAGGCCGACCTCTCATTTCAAATGCGGCAGCACAAGCCCCCCCCGAAAGAGGTTTCGGGGCCACCGCGAGGTACTCCTTCTTTTAAAAAAGACGAACCCGGCGACGATGTCGAGTCGCAGTGGTCCACGAAGCGTGCGTCGCTCGCGGCGGAACGGCGCTCTGCGCGTCTCGCGTCCCTGGAACAACGACTGAAAGATTTGAGCGTGGGCACCCAAAATGCGGACGAGCGCGCGGGACGACGTTTACGCGCGCTGCTCGTGGCGTTGAAACTCGCGACGGCTGGGGATGGCGAGACGGACTGTGGGGATGATGACGTGATGGACGTGATGGGTGTTTCCGAGACCACAGTCGCGACGCGAGACGAGTCAAAACCGCGCCCGTTCGGGGGAAAAATCCGAGGCTCAGACCCGTACGCGTCGTCCTCGTCTGATGACGAATCCACCGATACAGACGAAGACGGTCTATTGTCTTTCGACAAAGGCGTGAAAACTCTTCTCGGCGCCTCCACGCTTAGCGCACTGCGGGCCGAGTCAATCCACGCCGCGCTGGGCAGAACAAGAGCAGAGCTTGAGGAGGACCGCGTGGACCGGCAAGTCGCGGCGCGCGCCGTGGCCGACGCGCTGGCGGCGACCAAAGAGGCGGCGTCTTTGGAGTCGGAAACGAAACGCCTTCGCGACGCGCTGGCCGTGGCTCTTCGCGAAAACACTGACGCAAAGGCAAGGGCTGTTTCCCTTGAACAGGAAGCGCAGAGCCTTCGATTCGCGCTGCGGGGCGGCGGTACCAAAAACCAGAGCCTCGCCGAGGAGGAACGGCGTTTGAACCTTGAGACACGGGAGGAGTGCGCCCGGGCGTGGGCGCGGGCGGCGGCGGCGGAACAATCATTGGTAGCCGCCACCACGAGCGCACGGCGATTGGAACGGGAAAGGGATGCTCTTGAGCGAGGTAAAGATGCGTGTGAAGATCGACGAGGACGGGCGGAGAGGGACGCGCAAAAGTCCGTCGCGGAACTGCGACGGGTAAGCGCGGATTTGGAATCCGCCACGAGACGGTTGGAGGCGAGAAACGCAAAAACCTGTTCGTTGGAAAAACGAAACACGGAACAAGAACGCGAGCTCACAGAGCTCCGCACGCTTCTCGACGCGCAGCGACAAGACATAGCCACCGCGATGCGTATTGTAGGAGAAGTCGACGCGAGTAGCCGATAGAAATTATTTCCAAAAGTATCGATCGATAGTAACAAGTCGTTTGTTCCCACCAGTACAAACTTTGTACGTTCATCACGCCGCCTTGGCCGCCGCCTCTTCTTTTTTCTGTTTCTGCGCCGCGATCGTGTACAGGAACGTCCCGAAAATAGCCACCGCGGCGCTGATTCCGCCGAGGGGAGAGATTGGGTTTTTGAACACCGCGACGGACGCCAGGATGATCACCACTCGCTTCACCGTGTTCGCCACGGAGTGCGACAACGGCGAGAGCTCACCGAGAGCCTGGTACGACGTTTGGTTGTACAGGTGGTAGAACATGGAGCCGGCGATGAGGTACGCGATGAATCCGGCTTGTAAGCCGAACAGCGTGATTCCCTTCTGCGCCATCAGCGCGGGGGCGTTTGCGAACGCCGCGGGCATCAACGCCCCCTCCGCGATGAGGGACATGGGGAGCTGCATGATGCCGGACACGATGGCGATACCTCCGTACAGGTTGATTCCGGATAAACCGGTTTCTTCCTGCAAATCCTTGCTCGTCACGCCGCGCAGCGCGCTCGCGATGTTGCTCGTCATGGCGCACGCGAACGCCGCCATCGAGAAGTTCAGCTCGCTTGTGGAACCCACGGCGACGCCCCCAACGATGGGAATAAGCGTAAGCCACACGAGCTTGGAGTACTTCCTGCCGAAAAACAGCGACAGGAGAATCACCGAGCACGCGGGCTCACCCGCTTTGACGACTTGCATGAACGACACGCTGCCGACGTTGTACGCGGCGCACGCGCTGACGTGCGCCACGAGGTGCAGCGCGCTGGTGGGAATCAGGGCTTTGAACATCTTCTTGGTGAACCCGCCAACCGGGGGCTTGAAGATCTTCAGCTTCCACATGATGCACATGAACACCGCGCCTACTGCGATTTGGATCCAAGACAGCACCCACGGGTACGGGAACACGGAGAGCGTTTTTTTGTTCATGATGGCGAAAACCGCGTTGAGGAAATACCAGCCGAAGATGTACCCCGCGACGCGCATGGTCTTGCCGGCATCCTTGGGGTCATCGCCCGAAGAAACGGCTTCCACAACAGCCGCAGCGCGAGTCACGATACCCCTCGGGTGCGTAGTGACAGGCGTTCTGGACGCCAAAGAAGTGCCCAGAAGCACCGGACCTCCCGAGGCACGAAACGCGATCGAGGCGGCGCCCGTGTTTGCGGAAACCTTTTGGGGGTTTGCGCCAACCGCACAAGGGGTGACCCCGGCGTGGCATCGCGTTTGCGAGGACCGAACGGACGCAGTCCTGGTGAAAGGAACGACCCGGACAGAGGAAACGATGGCGGCCATGACGAGCGCAAGAACGTCAGTGCGGCGCGGCTTCGTGCGCGCGACGGACTCTCAGCTGTCAGCAACGAGCCATCCGATATCAAACGGGATAAAATGCATCAGTAGATCTTTCCAAGGCGTTCGGTGTTGGACCAGCCGATGAACCGACGAAATCGACCGGTGGGAAACGCGTTTGATTGGTCTCAAAATATCTTTAAAAAACAGGAGTCACTTAAAATACAGTCATCCAAGGCCACGGCGGCACGCCTAGCTCGAGATCCCTTTTGCAGTTTGGCCAACTTCCTCACCGGAGTTCATCCACGAGCTCGGTTAAACGCGCGTTTTCGTCGGTCTCGGGTACGCCATTCGCCACCGCCCACTCCAGTAGGTCACCGCTCGCAGCGATTAGCGTGGACCGGTCCCACGGACACCCGTTCGCTCTCAACCACTTCAGTACCTCCAGGTGGTCACCCTCCGCCGCCCCAGCGCACGTTTCCTCGTCCCACGGGCACCCGTTCGCGCGCGCCCAACGCAGCAGCTCCAGGTGCCCGCCCTCCGCCGCCTCCGCGCACGTCCAGCCGTTCCACGGACAGCGGTGTTCGCGTAACCATTTCAGCACCTCCAGCTGCCCTTCCTTTCCTGCTCCCGAACACGTGTACTCGCTCCATGGACAGCCGTTTTCGCGCACCCACTGAAGCACCCGCAGGTGTCCGCCCTCCGCCGCCCGCACGCACGTAGATTCGTTCCACGCGCAGCCGTTTTCGCGCGCCCACTGCAGTACCTCGAGCTGCCCTGTCTCCGCCGCAGCCGCACACGTATACCCATCCCACGGGCAGCTGTGTTCGCGTGCCCACTGCAGCACATGGAGATGCCCTCCGCGCGCCGCGGCTTCGCACGTTTCCTTGTCCAACGGGCAGCCGTGAGCGTACGCCCAACGCACAAGCTCGAGGCGCCCGCCCCTCGCTGCGTGCCTGCACGTCCAACCGTCCCACGGGCAGCCGTTTTCGCGCAACCACCGTAGCACCTCGAGTTGTCCACCATCCGCCGCAGCCGCACACGTATACGCATTCCAAGGGCATCCGTTCGCGCGCGCCCACTGCAGTATCTCGAGGTGGCCGCCCTTCGCCGCCATGTGGCACGTGTTTACGTCACACGGACACCCGTTCGCGCGCGCCCACTGCAGCACCTCGAGGTGCCCACCACGCGCCGCATCGGTGCACGTCATCGCGTCCCAAACGCATCCGTTCGCACGCACCCACTGTAGCACCTCGAGGTGTCCGCCCAACCCCGCGTTCATGCACGTGTCCACGCTCCACGGGCATCCGTTCTCGCGCGCCCATTGCAGCACCTCGAGAGCACCAGCGCGCGCCGCGACCTGACAAATTGCATCCCTCGCAGGACCTCGCAGCAGACGCTTCAGCGCGCTGTAGCACTTGAGCCGTACGGCATCACGAGTACTGAGCTCATTCAGCAAAAGCCCCGTCGCCGCCACCGCGTCACGCATCCCACGACTCACCACTCGAAGCCGCGCCAGGTCCGCGGGGTCCGGCATTTTGGCAACCCCGAACACGTGCGTCACGACGACGTCGTTGAGAAGGCCCGGGATGGCTTCGCGCGCGGGAGTTTTCGCGCGCAGGACATCACCGTCGTGACGATCCCTTTTGCGCGTGCGCGTTGTCATACCGTGCGCCGCCTCGGATGCCATCGCGCACGATGTCGCGCGAGCGAAGTGGACGGTGGCGGTGAAAGCGTCGACGGGAAGGAAGAAAAAAAAGGCCACCTCGCCGAAACCCGCGGCACACACTACGCACAGCCCACGAGCACACACGCGGGTGGTTTCAAACGATGCCATTTTGCCACGCGGCAAGAAAAATTCCATTCTGGCGCCAAAACAGCCCAACAGCCAAAATGGCCGGGCAACGAATCGGCGGTGACATTCGCCGGGGCCGGGACGCGGCGCGCGCCGTGACCATGGAGGTCTACGCGGTGACGCGTGAATTCTCCGAGTGGGGCAAGGGTTTTTACAACCGCCTGCCCGCGGCGGTGCGGAACTCCCTGAGGAGCTCGGGTATCTGCCACTTCTTGGTCGTGGTAAAAGATGAGGACGGGAGGCTACGCTCATTCGACTTTGGCCCCCTCGGAGGGGACGTCGCCGGTCTTCCCGGGCTCGGCTCCGGGCTCGGCTCCGGGCTCGACTCCGTGCTCGAAAGACGCGACGCGATGGATATGAGTTCCATCGCGCGCGACCTCCCACTCATGCGCAGGTCCAAGTCTGACTCCGCGCTTCTGGACACGGCGGCGCGATCGACGGGTGATGAGGAACGAAGTTTTGCGGCCGCGGGCGCGCTGCAACTCGCGTTCGCGGCGTCGTGCGCGGGAAGTTCAGACGACGACGTGTCACCGTGCGAAATCGACACCTCGCGGTGTGCGACGCCCTCGCCCTCGCCCTCGCCGAAAGGCCGGTTCCACCGCGTGGCTTCCACCTCCGTCATCGCCTCCGCGACCGCGCCTCCAAAGTCGCGTTGGTCGAGGCTGCAGCGCCGGGCGCGGAAAACAGCAACGGAGGGTGAGATTCGCGAGACGGTGCTTGACGCGCTTCCCGAAGGCGCGCATTACGTCGGCGAGACCAACTTGTCCTTGGACGAAATCAGAGACTTCAACGAAGACCGGTGTTTGCAGTACCTGCTTCACGACAATGATTGCCGGCATTACGTCAACGATTTGTGTTCGCACCTGGTTCCCTTAACTGCCGGGCAACTAAAAAACAAAGGCGGCGTCGCGTCGCGGGTGAGCTGGCAAAGCGCGTGGCAACGCGTGAAACAGGGAAGGCCGCACGAAGCCCTGGTCGTGTTGCCGTTGCAAGCGTTTGCGGATCTAAACAACCAAAGCGCGGTGCAGCGCATTAAACACGCGGCGAGCGCTTCCTTCGCGTTTGGGCTGGGCATGAGGGTGGTGCCGTTTCTGGCGCCCACGCTTGGTTTACAGTCGTCCGTCGCGGCCGCGTTTGGAACCTTCGCGCGAGCGGCGCCTACCAGGAGGCTAGTCACCACCGCGGCTGGTGCGGTCGCGAGCGTCTCCGCGGAAACCCCGGTGGTGCGGGAAGCGATTGTGTTTGGGCACGCCGCGATGGGGAGCGCGATTGACGTGACGCGAGGCGTAGCGAAAGGGACGGGTCAATTTTTGCAGTTCGCGGCGAACGGCATGGGCTTGGGAGGAGG
>TARA_B110000208_G_scaffold69145_1_pt1 | contig 14108 bp, 15 predicted proteins | sample TARA_B110000208 | Tara Oceans TARA_B110000208 (sample SAMEA4397426) | marine metagenome | biome: Polar Biome; feature: [SRF] surface water layer (ENVO:00010504); material: water (ENVO:00002006), including particulate matter (ENVO:01000060) such as... | depth 5 m
AACTCGTTCGTCAATTTCTATTTGAGCCCTGATGTGCCACATCTGATCCCGCGCGGCAATGTCAGCTTGATGCAAATTGAGCATAGGAGGCCTTGCAGGCGCAAATCAATTGGGCTAACCCCTCTCTTACTACCCTGGCGGCGAGTTGGTAGAGTGGTTATGCAGCGGATTGCAAATCCGTGTACACGAGTTCGATTCTCGTACTCGCCTCCAATAAAATCAATGGGTTATGAATTTTTCTGCTCATTGGGTATCACCTCTGGTATCAGTTTCACGTTCTGTGCCTATTCTGTTCGGCGTCATTTGCGCTTTGCTACCGCCTGCCGCGCCCGCATGATTTGCCGCGCCTCCCCCGCATATTTGATGATCATCTCTTTGGATGTATGGCCGCTGTAGCTGGCGATTTCATCGTCAGTGCAGCCAGCCCACGCCAATTCCATCACGCCGCGATACCGCAAGGCGTGTTGGTCATGGGCCATAAGATCCAGCCGCTTACGCTCACGCACCATCACACGCGCCATCGCGTGATAGTCCATTTTGGATCCGTTAGCGCGCGTCAGAATGTAGCGCGATGGGTGGGGCGCGAACCCCAGATCGACCTTCGCAACGTCGAGTGCCGCCTTGAGTGTAATCGTACAGGGCAATGAAAGGACGGTATCTGTCTTATTCTGGCGCAGCTTGAGGGTATCACCGTCATAGTCGCCCCATTGAAAATCCACCCAGTCGCCGGGACGCTGCACACTTCCGACGCCAATCTCAAAAATCAGGCGGGGCAATGGCGCGCCCTCTTCCCGCATCTTCTTAACAGCCCAATCTGTCCACGGCAGGTGTGGCTTCTTGCGACCTTCTGGAACTTTGAGCTGTTCTATTTCGGTTGCAGGATTGTCATCACGCCAACGCTTTCGGATCGCCAACTTGCACAACATGCTGATCGCTGTGGGAAGGTAATTGGCAAACCTGACCCGATGGCGATTTTGGTCCATCGCCTCGTAAATATCGGCTTGGGTTAGCCGAGACACATCCATATTACCGATTTTTTCGATCAGATAATCGAAGGCATTTTCAAGGTCGCCTCGGTAGCGGAGGGAAAACCCGGCCCACTTATCTGTTTCTCGCATAGCGCCGATGAGCTCAGTCCATGACGTTTTCACATTAGTCTTTTTACCACTCAAAATTTCCCAGTATTGGCGGTCAAATTCAGCCGTACCCTCTTCAGCAGTTATACGTCCTAGATAAATCATCTTCTCGTTGACGCTCTTGCGCACATACCAACGGCCAGACGGATGCCGCCAAAGGTATTTCTTGCGTCGGCCTACCACTGAATTTGATCCCATAACTCTGTCACATCCCCACCTGAAATTCGCTTGAGCGTTTCAGTATCCCAACGAACAACGCCGGGTGCAATTTCATGCCCCGGCGGTAGGTGACCTTTATCGACCAATTCCTTAAATTCAGGAGTGTGCAAGTCTAGTAAGCGGGCTGCAGTTGTTTCGCTTGCCATGATAGGTGTCCGCACTGCCCTCCTCATGTCTTTTCCTCCCCTTCTTGGGGAGCAGGCTCAACCATATTTCGTGAAATATAGTCTTGGACAGCGTCCTGCGGCAGCAAGAAATTGGTCCCGCTCCTGAGAAATCTAATACTCTTGGTCGATATCAATTTCCTGATCCGTTTCTCCGGCCAACCAGTTTGAGCCGCCAATTCTCTTGGAGTGAGCAGGGAACAATCGTCCATAGTTCTTTCCTCTTTGGTAGTTATTGGTATAGTGTGGTAGCAGACATCACGAAATGTGACGTTTGTCCATATATGGGAACATTTGTCCGGATGTCAACTATCATGATTGGGATTGGCCAAAGAATGCTGAGTGTGCGCAGCAAACTGGGCTACCCTCAAAGCAAAGCCGCTGCGATCTTAAGGATCGCTGACAAATCCTATAAAAACTACGAATTGGAAAAACGTGAACTTCCGCTCTCAATTGCAGTCAAGTTTTGCGAAGAGTTCGACCAAAACCTAATGTGGTTGGTCTACGGGATTTCGGTTCCTAACAGTGACCAATCGGCTAACCTCGCGGGGCAAACGGCAAAGGCTGTATTTGAACACCTTGATGCAAGCAAAAATTCATTTTCCAGCTCCGAAATTGAAAAGTTCACTCATTACATCTTCGAGCAGTCTCTATCGAAAGGGACATCGCCGGAAAGCGAAGCAAAACTCTTTTTTTCAGCTATTGGATAGGGAAATAAAAAAATGAAACACCTGAAAGACCTAAAAACACCGACAAACCAAGCGGCTAATGGCCTGCGGTTGACTGGGACGCTCTTAATGACTGTTGGCGCTGTAGCCTTGATAGCGGACAGCGCGAATACTCATGCCGGATTGGATTTCTATAAGCAAGCTATGCTTCATCTGGTAGTCGTCGGTGCAGTCGTAGGATCAATCGGCGAAGGCCTTTGGAAAATGCTAATTCGCAACAGCGATGTCACCAAACGCCAGTTCTACTTTCAAGATGAAGAATAGCCTGTGAACCTGTTTAACAACAAAACCCTAGGCGGCATGCGCCACACGTCTCGCCTGCTTCAGCAGATCACCTGAAGACCCTCTCCGATTGGGCTGAGCTGATCACATCTGGCAAGATCAAGAAGATCAAGGAAACCGCCCTTTCTGCCGACTTCAAAACCAAGATCGTCGAGGCCGTCCTCGGCTACACCTCCCCCGTCGGCAACAATGGACCTGTCGCGCTTTTGTGCCGCCCCAAGTGCTCGTTTAAGCCACTTTCCGTTCGAAAGCGACGGGGCTTTTCCAACCCAATGCTGAGTGGCGGCGACGTGGATTGATGCACTTTTGGGCGGATTGCAGCCATTCGCTGCGATGCGGCATGAACAACCCGCTAAGCAAGAAGCGGACATTTAGCACTTTGTAGAACAAACACTCTCCCAGAAGGATAATTCTGCATCGCGGATATCAGGTACAATTTTCTTATTTCTAAAGCTATAATCGGCTGAAATGCTCATTCAGCGAGGTAGCTCCTAGTATTTCATCTTATCCATCTTCAACCACTTACTAATCGTAGCTTCCATAACTCCAACTTCGGCGGCAATACGCAGAAAATTAGAAGCCTTGAATTCGCATCTGTGAATGGCGGTTAAGATAGCCGCGTTTAGTGTGAGCCAAAAATCACGATGTTTGCATGCCGAACCGATTAAAAATGCAGGTCGTTACAGGTAGTGTCTGACATGAATGAGCTGCAATTGTCGGAGTTGTCACTTCTGTTTCGAGATGACCTGCACCGAGTCCCTTTCGACAATATTGCCAACTAATTCCTTACTGATAAGCCCGCTCGTTTTCTCAAGTGCCCCCATAAGCTGCTCCGCTACTGCAATTCCCATCTCCCGGGCCGGTAGATCAATGGTGGTCAACGGAGGGGTGATTTCTTCAGACCAATCCAGATTGTCAAAACCCATGACGGATACATCCCTCGGGATATGGAGTTCTGCCACATTCAAACCAAAATACACGCCAAGGGCTAAGACGTCCGAAAAACAAAGGATTGCGGTGGGGCGGGGTGTAAAAGTACAAATCTTTTCTACTGCCAACTTGCCACCAGCCGCGCTTAGATCCGTTTCGACGAAGTGCAGGTCATTTAAGAGATGGCGCGCTGACATCGCACCGGTTTTACGAGCCTTTGTGCGGTCGCTTTCAGCAAGCGGCCCGTGAACAACGGCGATTTCGGAATGCCCTTTGTCGGCGAGATAACGAATAGCCATCTCTGCAAGCGCGGCGTTGTCATATCCAATCGTCGGAATTTCACTGGTCAAGTCAAAAACAGAAGTGAAGGCGAAGGGAATTTTACGCCGTGTGAGCAGGTCGATGAGTATCTCGCTATGAGCGCTTCCACTTAAGATAAATGCCTCTGCCCCCATCGCTATCAGTTTTTTTGCTGCTGTCGTTTCTAATGTCTCATCTGCATTTGAAACAGCCAGAACAAGAGAGTAGTCGCTTGCGCTCATTGAGTGCTCAATCGCTGCAATGAATTTTGCAAAGACCGAGTTTTCAATGGTGGGAATGATTGCGGCGACCGTTTTTGACCGCTTTGTTGTCAGGGTACGTGCGGCAGGATTTGGCACGTAGTTTACGCGCGTTGAGGCTTCCAAAACGCGATCGCGTGTTTCGGGTTTGACGTTCGTGTTGCCGTTCATAACACGAGAAACTGTTGCAACTGAAACGCCTGATTCGCGTGCAACATCGCGAATGCCACCCACTCGTTCGCCCATGTTTCATTCCCCCTTTTGGCACGAAATTCATTTTCGCTTGGCACAAATTTTCTTAACGACGCTTTAAAACTTATCTCAATCTTAAACACATCCAGGCGGTCGTTAACAGGCTTGACATGTTATGTAACCGGTTACATTATATGTATCGAAGCGGGTAGAATAAAAGATGAGATGGACAAAGTGGAACATAATTTGATCCCCAAAGGCGCAGAGGTAAGGCGCAGATTTCGTGGATTGCGCGTAGCTACAACGCTTAAGTCCGACGTATTATGTGGTGAGGCCGTTCGCGTCGATTTGCGTGCTGGTTCGGTTTTGTCTGTCACCAACACGGACGGCGGCGCGACGGCTTGGGTGACGGCGCTTCTACCAGATGCGCGACATTTCGAGCCGGAAGTTATCACAAAAGACATTGCAGCTCATGAGCCGTTGGCAGCTGATCTGTTCGACAGCCGTGAAATGTCGACTCTGATTGTAAACCGCGACGGCACTTTGGATGATGCAACCTCTGTTGCTATCTTTGATGCGGACTCTGATGCGGGCGCTCTTTTTGTCACAAAGATCGATCGAGACGCGATCGTCTTCATAATCTCTCCTGTAAATCGTGATTTTGTGGCTCAGGGTGGTGGCGGGCGCTTCTCTGTCACTGTGCAACCCCCCGCTCTGGGCACTTCAGATCTAATTTTGCCGCGGCCACTTGGTCGGGTCCGCGATGAATGGCGCGTCGCCCGCGGAACTGCGCAGGCCTATGAGGTCAAAAAAGGTCAATTTGTTCAAGTGATCGACGTCGAGGGCCAACAATGCTCTGACTTTATGGCGATGCGATCCTCCTCACTTGACGCCGGGCAAGAGCGTTACATCGACTCAACCGTTTCGCGCACAATGGCAAGGTCCGCCTACCCCCAACCGGGTCTGCATGATAAATTCTATGATCAAGACATTCGTCCATTATTGGCGGTGCGTCAGGATACCGTGGGCCGCCATGATACGTATGCCCTGGCCTGTACCGCACGGGGTTATGAAGAACGTGGGTTTCCGGGTCATCTGAATTGCTCTGACAACATCAGCGCGGCGTTCGATCCGTATGGGATCAACGCGCGCCGGGCCTGGCCTGCGATCAACTTCTTTTTCAACTCATGGATGGATCCGGCGCACCATCACCTCACGTCTGACGAAGCCTGGTCGCGTGCGGGTGATTATGTCGCGATGGAGGCCCTCACCGATTTGGTCTGTGTTTCAACCGCTTGTCCCGATGATGTCGACCCGATCAACGGGTGGAATCCAACAGATATTCACATTCGCATCTACGAAGAGGATACTTCGATTTCTCACTCTGTTTCATGGCGTGCGCAACCAGACGATGGTGCGCAATTGACAAAGCATTCAGCATTTCACCCACGCACTTCCAAGTTGACGAGCCATTATCAGGTCTCGCGAGATCTTTGGGTGCCGACGCATTTTGATGCGACAGGTGTCGTCGAAGAATATTGGGCGTGTAAAAATGCAGCTACCCTTCAAGATATGTCGGGTTTGCGCAAATTCGATGTGGTGGGGCCAGATGCTGCTGCCCTATTGCAGCATTGCCTGACCCGTAACGTAGATAAGCTTGCACAGCATCGTGGGCTTTACGCCCTGATGTGTGACGAGCGCGGCAGCGTGTTGGATGATGGCACGCTCTTTTGCATTGAACCAACAACCTATCGTTGGTGCTGCGGTTCGGACGACTCAGCATTACATCTGCGGGAACAAGCCGAAAAGCTTGGGCTTGATGTCTGGATCAGATCGCTTGGACATCGGATGGTGAACCTTGCCCTTCAAGGGCCAGCATCACGCGATATATTGCGCAAGGTTGTGTTCACTCAGCCGAGTCGCCCAGAACTTGATAACCTGAAATGGTTCGGCTTCACTGTCGCACGATTGCATGACCGCGATGGCCCGATGTTCATGCTGTGTCGCACCGGTTTTACTGGTGAGTTGGGGTATGAAGTCTTTTGCGACCGCGATGACGCCACAGATATCTGGGATGGTCTGATCGAAGCTGGAACGCCAGAGGGCCTTGTGCCGATGGGTGGTGCGGCGCTGAATACGCTGCGGATCGAAGCTGGTTTGATGGTTTCTGGCGCAGAATTTGGCCCTGATGTTGATGCCATGGAATCTGGTTTGGGCTTTGCCGTAGATTTCAAGAAGGACGCGTTCATTGGCCGTTCAGCACTTGGGCGCAACGCTGAGGCGCCCCGCCGCAAACTTGTCGGGTTGACATTTGTTGGTACAGAACTCCCCGCTCATGGCGATGGTGTTTTCGATGGGCGCGAGCAAGTTGGCGTGATCACGAGTGCATGCCACTCACATCAGCTGGGCCATGCAATCGCGATGGCTCGAATTGCAATTGAAGAGGCAACCGAAGGGCGGGAACTAGAAGTGGGTCGGCTTGACGGTCATATGAAGCGGCTGCCGTGTCGCGTTTGTCCGCTGCCGTTCCTTGATCCAAAGCGGGAAAAAGCTAGAGCATGACATCAATGATGACAAAACAAACCAAAGATGTGGTGGTTGCGCAAAATGTCTGGAAAATCTTCGGAACGCGCGCGGATGAGGCGATGGAGGCTATTCGTAAGGAAAGCCTATCAAAGGCCGAAGTTCTTGAGATATTTGGATGCGTCGTTGGCGTTCGCGACGTGTCGATCAGTGTTGGTGAGGGTGAGATATTTTGCATCATGGGCTTGTCTGGATCAGGTAAGTCCACTCTGGTGCGTCACATCAACCGCCTGATTGAACCCACAAGTGGCAATATCTTTATCAATGGCGTCAACGTCGGCGATCTGGGTGCTGAAGCTTTGCGTGAAATGCGGGCAGACAAAATCGGCATGGTATTTCAAAACATGGCACTCTTGCCGCATCGTACGGTGCGAGACAACATCGCATTTGCGCTGGAATTGCGTAAGGTCGATGCGTTTACCCGCTCTGAAGTTGCAGACCGGGTGATCGATCTAGTCTCGCTTGAGGGTTACGGTGATCGTTACCCGTCCGAGCTGTCAGGTGGAATGCAACAGCGGGTAGGACTGGCACGCGCAATGGCCGCTGACCCTGATATTTTGCTAATGGACGAGCCGTTTTCGGCTCTTGATCCGTTGATCCGCCGAGGGTTACAAGATGAATTTCTGGAACTTTCGCGAACGATGAATAAAACCACATTGTTCATCACGCATGATCTAGACGAGGCGATCCGAATGGGCAGCCGTATCGCAATCATGAAGGATGGCGAGATCGTGCAGACCGGCACGCCGGAAGAGATCGTCACGAAACCTGCTGATGACTATGTCTCGGATTTTGTGGCGGGTATTTCGAAACTTAAACTGGTCTTTGCCCACACAGTGATGGAACCGGTTGATGCTTATCTGGCGCGCGGTAAGAAACTTCCTGCGGCTAAGCTGTGTCCGATAGCAGGACCAGACGACGATCTGGATACGTTGGTTTCACTGGTTGTGGATCAAGAACATCCCATCGTGATCAAGAGCGATGACAAGCCTATCGGCGTTGTGACCAAAGATGCGCTGCTGCGCGCAATCAAAGGCGAGGGGTAAAAGATATGAACACCGAACCAACAACACAAAACCCGTTTGTTGAATTCGCCCAGAACAATGGTGCGTATTACGCCGATGTCTTTCTGCGCATTCAGAAGTCCAACCTGAGCTTTGCACATATTAATGTCGCAGCCCTGATTGGCAGCTTTGTGTGGGCGGCTCTTCGGGCCAACTGGACCCTATTTATTCTCGGGTTTGTAATTGACTTAATCGCGCTGGTGAACGCTTCGTTGTATTTCAAATATGGACAAGCAGCGATTGCGAATGCCAACAAAGACTTTCTCGTCGCGCGCTATGAGGGATGGGCACAAAATCATCTGATCGCGGCGATTGTTGTCTTCATTTTGGGGCGGATTTTATTCTCTTGGGTGGCCGACAGGTTGTATGTCACTCAATTTAACCGTTGGCGGGTCAACAGCGATGCCAGTAGCGGGTTTTCGCTGTCCCGGTTGATCATGGTGGTTCTGGTATCTGCACTGATTGTGCCGTTGATGGTCTACCGCAGCAGTCAGTTTGCACCCGATGAACGCAGTTGTATCCGCCAAGACCGCGCTATGTCTGCTGGCGAGACCGTTCCATTTAAAAACCGTTTCGACTGTTTTATGATCGGTGAGTTCCCGACCTTTATTTGGATTGACCGCCCTGACAAGGTCACCTACCCGCGCGACGAGAATGGCAACCGCACTGTGCTGCACACTCCGGCGTCAGACAACGCGCCACCAGTTACGCTCAACACCTATGTCGCCGATGCAATCGATAATGGCATTGGATATCTGACGGTGTTCTACGGCTATTTCTTTGATGGGATAACGTTGCTCCTAAGGACCATGCTCAATGCAATTAGCGCTGTGTTTGTCGGCACGCCCTGGATGATCGCGATGGGGGTTCTCACGCTTGGGGCGTATAAAGCCGCAGGGCCTCGGATCGCGAGTTTTGTGGGTGCGTCTTTGGGGTATTTGGCGATCTTTGGCTTCTGGCAGGCGGCGATGGACACGCTCTCGCTGGTCATGGCGGCCTCTATCATCTGCGTTGTTGCAGGGCTACCTTTGGGCATATGGGTGGGGAAATCTAGGCGAGGTCGATCCATTATGACCCCGGTTCTGGATGTGATGCAGACCATTCCGTCATTTGTCTATCTGTTACCGGCGATTGCCTTTTTCTCAATTGGCAAGCCCCCCGGCATTCTTGCGACCGTGATTTTTGCAATGCCGCCGATGGTCCGCCTGACCGCATTGGGTCTGCAACAAGTGCCTGAAAGCACCAAAGAAGCGGCCCTCGCCTTTGGCGCAAATCCAAGACAGCTTTTGACAAAGGTGGAACTGCCGCTGGCGCTGCCCTCGATCATGGCGGGGATCAATCAGGTTGTGATGATGAGCCTGTCGATGGTCGTGATCGCAGCTTTGATCGGTGCGGGTGGCATGGGCTTCATTGTCGCCGAGGCGTTGGAGAACACAGAAACTGGCAGCGGGATCCTTGCCGGAGCAGGCATCGCTCTACTGGCCATGATGATCGACAAAGTTGTCCAAAGGTCAAGCAAGTCGGACAACTCATGAACTTAAACCAGGCGCACAAAGCGTCGCTACTAAACAGGAAGGAAAACACTATGAAAATTACAACGTTTTTGATGGGGGGGACTACCGCACTGGCACTCTCCGCCTCGGCCGCGCTGGCCCAAGACGCAACCGTAAGGATCGGTGATCTCACATGGACAGGCGCGCGCGCAATCGCCTATGTCGTGAAGGCGGTAATTGATGGCCCGCTCGATTCAGAGGCCGTAATCGTTTCCGGTCTTTCCGACGGCAACGTGATCGCTGCCGGTATGGATAAAGGTGACGGCTCGGTTGACGTCTATTCCGACCTTTGGATGCCCAATCGTCAGTCCGTATGGGACGAATATATCGATGGTGCAAAGACCGTTGGCCACAATGTACCTTATGAGGGTACGCAACGCATGTATGTTCCATCCTATATGGCCGACCGCGTCAAATCGATCGAAGACCTGAAGGACCCTGAAATCGCCGCAATGTTTGACAAAGACGGCGACGGTCTGGGCGAATACTGGGCTGGTGATGCGGGTTGGGCCTCTACCAAGACATGGCAGGTTAAATTCAAAAGCTATGGCTTGTCAGATTTGTGGGAGCCTGAAATTCTGCCAGATGCGACGTTCAAGGCATTGCTGGAATCGTCAGTACAACGCGAAAAGCCCGTTCTGTTTTACTACTGGACGCCTGAGTGGGTTCACGCAGCCTATGACATCACACCAATCGAAGAGCCTGCCCGCACCGAGGGCTGTGAAGACATGAAACTCGATGCCGAAGATTGGCTGGAAGTGTCTTCGTTTTCCTGCGTGGCACGGAACGCAGAAATCTACGTTGCCCATTCGCTGTCTCTTCAGGAACGTAATCCGGCTGCTGCTAAGTTCCTGAGCCAAATGGCGCTCGATCCGGCAACAGTAAATGGTTGGATTTTGGAGATTGGCCGCGATGGTCGTGATCCGCAGGACGTGGCCGAAGAATGGGTCGCTGCGAACATGGATATCGTGAACGGCTGGATCAAATAACTCCCATTTGATTCTACTCCGCCGGTCTGTAACAGGGCCGGCGGATGTATGTTTGCGGCGCGATCTCAGACGCGAGATGGCTAAAAGACCGGCAGCGTCCGTTAGGCCGAGCCATCGATAGATGATCAGTTAAAGTGGAAAATTCTAGGGAAGGCTCTGTATTTTCCGAAAGCAAAGTCGATTGAAGTCATTGGATTCGCCAGAGCAAATTGTCGACTTGTTCCACGTCTCGATATTGAAATCAACTGCAGCAAATGAGCGATTTGGATTCCACCGGTTCTGCGCCATCGAGTGGTTGGTCCGGGGAGAGCTGCTTCGTCGCCGAATTTTCGTTGCTGCACCTGAACAAGTCCGGTTTGTTCACAACTGTGAATTCGCCCATCAATTGATTTTGCGGTTGCGGCGAAAGTCCGCAATGACAGGCCGCACCGCAGCATCGCGAGTTGCGACTAGATGCCTCCTTTGGGCCGTTCACGTTGCCCGGATGGAGATCGGTTTGGCAGGATCGTTGCGATGCTTGGAACTGAAAGGGATTTGCACATACAGATTTGCGCATCAACGCTTCGATGATTGCGCGTCGATTGACACAACAATTAAAGGAGTTTGGTTATGGCGATTGTTAGCGGGCATTTTTCGCGGAGGAAGGAAAACACGCGCAAGCTCATGACGGGTCTCTTCCTTCCAGCTATAATCCATAGTCATGACTGAGATCGGCCTCCCGTTGGCGGGCGTTGTCTAGGTTTCGTTCAACTGCCTCTCGGCGACTTTCACTAATTTCAAGCTCGTCTCTAGTTGCGTGCGCAGCCTCCCGTAGTTCGATCCCTCGCTCAACAAGCCGTTCAACGCATCCACGGACGACACTTGCGATTGAATGAGCACCGACACGCAGGCGGCCAATACATCCATCTGGTTCTGAATCTTGCTCGTCGAGCGTGCCTCTAACCCGCTCAATTCCTTTGCTGAGACCTCGCAGGCCGTCACCAACCGCTCGACGCAGGCGAGCAAGTCGCGTTCCAAGGCTGTCAGGGGTGTTATCATCTAGTTCTCCTCGATCTTGATGCAGGTCACTGACCTGCCGCCCAGCGAGCAGGTCCTCAGGCGCGTCTTGGTCGGGTCCAGTACCAGCCAAGTCCCGTCCTCCCTGTCGATCCGCGTCACGCCCAGTTCCGTCAGTTCCGAGCGCGTCAGCTGGACCGTCCAAAGCCAGCTCGCTACCATCATCAAGGCGATCCCCGTCCCAACCATCCCTGCGATGATCCAAGGTGAGTGTGTCATCCAAGTCCTGATCTGTTCGATCCGTTCCTCGAACAAGTTCCTGTTGTGAAACAGAAAGCGCGCGGTATCTTTTTGCATTGTATCCCGCGCGTCGTTCAACATGGTCTGCGAGGTCTGCACGAAGGCGCTCATGTGAGATGCCATCAAGTCTTCTTGTTCGGTTTGCATCTGCGTCAGTTTCACACTCAGCCGCGATTTCTGCGTTTCGGGTTGTGGACCAGTTTTCATGGGTGAGGACACCTTCAAGTTTAAACGGTTTCGAGAATTCGGGATCACGGACACTGATTGATTTTGCGGCTTGGCGCGTGACCTCAAAGCCAGTGTCTTCAAAGAAGGCGACCATGGATGCGCGGTCGATAATCAAACCCGCGTCGATCTGATCATATAGCGCGGACACGATGACTTGACGGGCCTCCGCGCGGTCGGCGCTCTCGCGCACAAGTTTGAAGTCGCGGGCGCGGTCAGGTTCCAACGGGTCGGCCCAACCGTGGATCTTGTTCAACACGTCGCGCAACGAGCTGAACGCGGCCTCGTAGCCGGGAGGCGCGATGTTCAGCGCCCTGCCCGTGGCCAGCTCCAAACGCGGCGTGCAAAAGTGCAGTTCAACATTGCCTTCGTGCACATGGCGCACCCAAAGGCAGTCGTATTGATCCGCCTCAAGCCCCGCAAAGGCCAGAGCCTCAAATAGCTCAATGGCCTCTTGCTGGGCCTCCTCGCTGGGCAGGTCGCTCTCCGCAAAACTGATCACGCCAGCGGTGTAGCTCCACTTGTTTGCGTTGGCGTCGATCAAATCCCGAGTCTGATCAGGATTGCCGTGCAGCACTTCAGGCAGAGGGTCGCGGATTTTGGTTTGCGGCTGGCCGTGATCATCGCGGATCAGATTGCGGTTTTCGTCATAGGCCAAAACCTCACGTGCGGTCAGATAATCGACGGGGGCCGCACCGCCTCCCGTGCCAGACGAAAAGAACGAGATGATCATGGCGGGCCATCGCTGTACTGGCCAATGATCTGCGCAAGCTGGCGTTCAATCGCGACCAGCCGCACGCTAACCTTGAGGGCGTCGATGTTGCTGGCGTGGCCAGATTTGACGGCCCCATTGATCCAGCGGGACAATTGGTTGAGATTGCCGCCAATACGGGCAACAGCCAATGTCAGCGACGGGTCAACACGCGGCACGGGCTTGCGCCGCCGCGCTTGAACCAACCCCAAGGCCTCACGCATCAGCGTGGCATTGGGCAGTCCAGCGGCGTCCGCTTTGGCGACAAGCGCCGCCTTCTCCGCGACGGTGCATCGAAAGATCACGGTCTCGGAAAGGCCTTCTTTGACGCGCCTCTCGCGCGTCTGGTTGGGGTTTGAAGGGGAGGCGCGCCGCCCCTCACAAATCCCGCCGATGTAATCGGTGGGTAACCTTGCTGTTTGTTCTGTTGTCTGTTCAGTAGCGGTCATGTTCTAAGGCCAGCGGCTTGGATTTGTGCCTGTGTCACCAACTTTGAGGCAAGCAAAGCCATCACTTGCTGGGCCGTTATGTGTTTGCACATCGGGCTGCGTTCACTGACCCAACACGCTAACAGCGCATTGTGATCGGCCTGCAACGCTGCCAATTTTTCTCGGCCTTCCGCCTGCTTCTCAACATATGCCTGCCAGCGCCGCGACTGAAACCAGTTGTCAGAAAAACAGACCTTTGAGCGGGTGAAACCTGCGCTGTCGGTCGCGTAGGCTTGGGCGGCTTGCAGCAGGTCCTCGGACCTGACCCCTTCCTTCATGGCCTCTTCGATCTCAGTAAGACAGGCCGCTTTGCCGCGCACTCTGTCGTGTGGATAAGCTTCCAAAACTTTCTCAGCCTCCACCGCCTCGCGCGCGCGCGAAGGAGGTTCCTTTACAGGTTCAATGGTAAGGTTCCTGTCCCGATTTGGGACTACCCCCGTCTCACCGTTGGGACTTTTCCCCCGCGTTTTTGAGACGTTTCCCCCCGTCTCATTTTGAGACGAAACCCCATTAGGTCGGCTCGCCCCACCCTTCCAGCGCGAACTGGGACCTAGGGTGATGTCGAGGTGCAGCTCATACTGATTGGACCCACGCCCACCATCGCCATCACCACGGGCATGGCGCGTAACGAGGCCAGATTGCTCCAAGGTCGTCATATGCCGGAATAGAGTGGCGCGACCCATCTCGCATTCGTCTGCCAACCGCTTGGCGCTTGGATTGCATTGGCCGGTTTCTTTGTTGTGAAAGTCTGCCAGTTGAATCAGGACAATCTTGGCGGCGGGCTTCAACCCTTTGACGTTCGCGGCCCATATCAACGCCATCCCGCTCATGGCAACGGACCCGCCAAAACTAGGGTATCAGGTTCATGCCCTGTTCGGTAAATGTCCTGATACTCAAAATGATCTAAGCGATTGTTTTTGTAGAATAAGGCGCTGGATTGCAAATCCG
>TARA_B110000208_G_scaffold46263_1_pt1 | contig 14083 bp, 15 predicted proteins | sample TARA_B110000208 | Tara Oceans TARA_B110000208 (sample SAMEA4397426) | marine metagenome | biome: Polar Biome; feature: [SRF] surface water layer (ENVO:00010504); material: water (ENVO:00002006), including particulate matter (ENVO:01000060) such as... | depth 5 m
TGGTGGAGGTGGCGGGAGTCGAACCCGCGTCCCTCGTGCTTTCTCACGTGGCATCTACATGCTTAGCGTTCAATTTATTGTCGTTGCTGAATCGCCTAAATGCGAGCTATCCAGTTTCCAGGCTTCCTAAATACAACTGATAAGCGGAAGCCAAATTATCAGTTATGCCTGCTAGTCGACGCCTCACTCCCTTAGCAGGTGTCTAGGGTGAAACGTTGCCGCTTTAAGCAGCAAGAGCGAATTGTTCTTCGCCAATTATTATTTGTAATGGATTGATACGGAGCCTCCATTATCTCCGACATGCAGCCTCGCATTACGACACAAGGTCGAATCCGTGACACCCCCTGAAAATAATGAAGAGTGAGTGCGGAAGAGTGACGGTGATCACACGACGAACTGACTCGATTTTGGGATTACGGAAAGAACTTGGTCCGCTTTTGCGGAGGTTCTCTCAAAGAACGATCTAAATCATCACGCAGCTTGTGCTAAATAGCAAGTCTGGCTTTATGGATTTTGTGCCAGCGGCCAGTGGCCTTTTGGGTTCTGGGTCTATGAGGTTTTACTTAAATAGCTGTATCCGGCCTGATCCATCGCAGGCCATGCGTATTTTGCCTGAGCCAACATTCGCGCCGTCTTCGGTGCGGATCAATCTGTGCAGATCGGGAATGATGGGTGGGGTGAGGGGTGAGAAGTGAGGGGTGAATCGTTGTTTATGCGTCCACACTTTGCCGCGTGTATTGAAAATCGAACGATTGTGTTCTGATGCGTGGTAATACGATGGGCCGAGGCAAAAAAAGCCCGACGTACTGAGGGACGTCGGGCTTTGCTTTAAAACGATTGAAGTTGAGGATCTAAATCAGGTCTTTGACGGCCTCACGCTCTTCTTCGAGCTCTTGAACAGTGGCGTCGATTTTAGCGCGGCTGAATTCGTTGATCTCGATGCCTTGGACGATTTCGACCTTGCGACCGTCGGAGCGTACCGGAAGGGACGTGATCAAGCCTGGTATAGTACCGTAGCTGCCGTCGGAGCAGATGCACATGCTGATGCTGTCGCCAGCAGGTGTCGGTGTGACGATCTTGCGAACCGCGTCAACGATGCCGTTGGCCGCGGATGCGGCAGATGACGAGCCACGTGCTGCGATAATAGCTGCACCGCGCTTCTGCACGTTGGGAATGAATTCGTCCTTGAGCCATGCGTCGTCGTTGATGACTTCGGCTGCGGATTTGCCGCTGATTTGTGCAGAGTAAAAGTCAGGGTACTGTGTGGCGGAGTGATTGCCCCAGATAGTCATGTTCGTGACTTCGGTGACGTCGACGCCTGCCTTTTGAGCGAGTTGTGTCTTGGCGCGATTTTCATCGAGCATGGTCATTGCGAACCAACGATCATTGGGGATACCCTCCGCGTTGTTCATTGCGATCAGACAGTTGGTGTTACAAGGATTGCCGACCACGAGGATGCGGACGTCAGCAGCAGCGTTGCGCGCGATTGCTTTGCCTTGTCCAGTGAAGACTTTGCCATTGATACTGAGTAGGTCGGCGCGTTCCATGCCGGCCTTGCGTGGGACCGAGCCGACTAGGCAGGCCCAGTTGACATCTTTGAAGCCTTCGTCGAGGTCAGTTGTAGCAACTACGTCTTTAAGCAGTGGGAACGCGCAATCATCAAGTTCCATGACGACGCCTTTGAGGGCATCGAGTGCCGGTTGGATTTCGATTAGGTTGAGTGCGACGGGTTGGTCTGGGCCAAACATAGCGCCGGAAGCGATACGGAAGAGAAGGGCATAGCCAATGTTTCCGGCTGCTCCGGTGACTGCGACGCGAATAGGTTGTTTACTCATGATTTTTTTCGATTTCGGATGATTGAGAGAATTCTTTAAGCTCAGTGATGAAGTTTAGCTAATTAAGAAAAACTCATTGGTGCGTTGGATCAAATCGGTGGGTCTAACTGGCCTGTTAAGCTTCGAAGGTTGGTGCGAGTGCTTGGTAGGCTTGTTTGATCATCGCCTCGGTGGTGTCCCAATCGATGCAGCCATCAGTAATGGAGACGCCGTATTGGAGGTCTTCGATCGGCTGAGGGAAGGACTGTGCGCCGTGGTTGATGTTACTTTCGACCATGGCTCCGATGATGCTTGGATCAGTGAGGCTTTGCTGAATCAGTTCTTTGAAGACGGCGGGCTGACGGGAAGGATCTTTGCCGCTGTTTGCGTGGCTGCAATCGGTCATGATCGCTGCGGTCAGTTTCGCCGCCTTTAGCTGATCTCTGGTTTGCTTGACGTCTGCGGCGCTGTAGTTTGGCCCGCTGGAGCCGCCGCGTAGCACGATGTGGCAGTTTGGATTGCCGTTGGTGGTGAGCGCATTGGCCTTACCTTCGTTGTCGATGCCGAGAAATGTTTGTGGCTGGCTGGCTGCTTTGATCGCATTGATTGCGACTGTGAGTCCCCCGTCGGTGCCGTTTTTGAAGCCGAGGGGCATCGAAAGTCCGGAAGCCATTTGACGGTGGGTTTGGCTCTCAGTGGTGCGTGCGCCGATAGCGGACCAGCAGATGAGGTCGGCAATGTATTGCGGTGTGATCGGGTCTAGCAGCTCGGTGGCTGTTGGCACCCCGAGGTCGATAACCTCGTTGAGGAAGCGGCGCGCGATGCGCAGGCCTTCGGGGATATCGCTAGTGCCATCGAGATTCGGGTCCATGATTAGCCCCTTCCAACCGACGGTGGTGCGAGGCTTTTCGAAGTAGACGCGCATCACCAGCAGCATGCGGTCTTTAACCTCTTCGGCAAGAGCGGCAAGCTTGTGTGCATACTCGCGGCCTGCTTCCAGGTCGTGGATCGAGCAAGGGCCGACGACGATGAGTAGCCGACGATCGTTACCAAAGATGATTTTATTAATGGCTTCGCGACTTTCGGCGACGAATTTGCCTGCGGCTTCCGTTTTTTCGATCTCCTCACACAGGGCGAGAGGCGTCGGTAGGAGCGTTTTGGAAGAGATGTTGATATCGGTGACTTTTTTCACAAGCGTGGAGATGTAACTAACCTAGCGTGCTTGAACAAGCCATAATTCTAGTCTGGGCGTGAAACTCGAATTCTCCGATTGAAAAATAATACAATGCGGGACAAGTTGCCGCAATGAAGTCTATTTTTGGATATGAGTATGAGCCTGCGGCGCACCTGCTGGTGACGGATGAGGATGCGGCCGATTTTTTGCAGAGTCAGTTTTCAAATGAGCTACGGCCGTTTGATGTGGGGCGGTGCACTTATGGGCTATGGTTAAATGTCAAAGGCAAGGTGATCGCTGATAGTGTGGTTTTCTGCCAGGGGGATGAGCATTTTCGTATTTTGAGTGAGTATTCAGCTGCGGCTGTGATCGCGCAGAAGTTGGAGCAGCATATTATTGCTGATGATGTAGAGATCGAGGCGCAGCCGACTGGTGCGGCGCTGGCTTTAATTGGTGAGGGTGCGGTCGAAGCGCTTGAGGCTGTAGGCTTTCCCGTGCCGGCGGTCGGAACATTTGCGACTGTGCGTGGAGTGACGATTTATCGGGGGCGTCGTTCACTCGAGCTGAGTTTTGAACTATGGTCTGGCAGTGCGGCGACGATTGCCGAGTTGAAGGTACGTCTGATCGAGCTAGGTGTGGATTTTATCCCTAGAGAGCGGGTGCAATTAATACGCATCGCTGCGGGAGTGGCGAGTGTGCCGAGTGAGATCGGCCCCGGGGATCTACCTGGTGAGGGCGCATTGGTGGGCAATGGCGTTTCGCTGACAAAGGGCTGCTATCTTGGTCAGGAGGTGGTTTCACGGATGTATAACTTGGGCCGACCGCAGCGTGGATTGTTCCGAATTTCAGGCTCAGGAAGTGCGCCGAATGACCCGATTGCATTATATAATGGGGAGTCGAAGAAAATCGGGGAGTTGCGCAGCGCCTTTTCGACCGACAATGGCTGGCAGGGTGTAGCTTTATTAAAGTCCCGTTATGCGGTGGTTGGCGAGTCGCTCAATCATGAGGCTGGCAGCGTGAAAATCGAAGGACTGTTTCAGTCGATCCAAGGGGGGGCAGAATAATGCCAGACGAGCCAGACGAATTGATTTTAATAAAATCGTTATTTTTGCAGATGGGAGCGCCAGACGAACAGGCTGAAACGATGGCTTATCAGCTTTTAAAACGAGCCGAACAAATTGCGTTGGATCGAAAGATTTCAATTGTTGAGGCGGTTGGAATCCTATTAAAACAGGTGGTTGAGGCGCAGCAGGGAAGCTGATCTGGCTCTGAGAGTGCCGAATCGCATGGTTGTCGGCTAGAAACGTGAAAAAATAGCCTATCCAAAGGGATTTACTGTTGACGATTCTAAATTCAACGCGTGTTTTCTTGTACGGTCATATAGGCCAACTAACCTCAAACAAAATATACAAACATATGAACAAAGCAGAACTTATTGCAGAAGTGCAAAAAACACTAGGCGCAGATACATCCAAAGCATCCGCAGAGCGTGCGATTCAAGCAGTTCTTGAAGGTATCAAAAAGGGCATTAAGAAGGACAAAAATGTCCAACTGATCGGTTTCGGTACATACTCCGTAACTAAGCGCGCAGCTCGTGATGGTATCAACCCACAGACTGGTGATAAGATTCGTATCAAGGCTTCCAAGGCAGTTAAGTTCAAAGCAGGAGCGGGCCTCAAGGCTATCCTTTAATTTTTACCCCAAAATTAAGCTTTTAAAAATCCGCAGTTTAGGCTGCGGGTTTTTTTGTCGATTGAGGCTAGGGCTGTTAAGAGTGGTCTCGGCCATCGAGCGTGGGCGGGCACGATGTCTGAGTATTGAAATCGAGGTTAACTTGCCGATGTTTCTAAGTATGCGTGGTTCGCATGTGCCTTGGTTCCGTGCTAGAATGACCAAATTGCTTCTTTGCGATTGCCAGACCCCACAATGGTATCCTTATTGAGGCGCTTTTGAGATTAACCCTCCTAATGAGGACACTATTATGAGCAAAAGCTTATTTGAAAAAGTATGGGATGCGCACGCCGTTCGCCAGTTGGCAAACGGACAGACGCAATTATTGATTGGCACGCACCTCATTCATGAGGTGACGAGTCCGCAGGCATTCGGTATGCTTCGTGACAAAGGCCTACAGGTGAAGTACCCGCACCGCACATTTGCAACGGTGGACCACATCGTGCCGACCAATGAATCGGTCGAGCCTTATAGCGATCCGCTCGCTCAGGGGATGATCGAGGAGCTGCGCAATAATTGTGTGGAGAACAATGTCACTTTCTTTGACACCAACACTGGTAGACAGGGTGTCGTGCATATCGTCGGTCCCGAGCAGGGCATCACTCAGCCAGGTACGACCATTGCTTGTGGTGACTCGCATACGGCGACGCATGGTGCTTTTGGCGCGATTGCGTTTGGTATCGGTACCAGTCAAGTGCGCGACGTGCTCGCAACGCAGACGATCGCCTTGAACGAGTTAAAAATTCGGCGCATCAATGTAAACGGTAATTTAGCTCCTGGTGTTTACGCTAAGGATGCAATTTTACATATCATCCGCCTGCTCGGCACTCAAGCTGGCACGGGCTACGCATATGAATATGCGGGTTCGACTATTGAGGGTTTCACGATGGAAGAGCGTATGACGGTGTGTAACATGTCCATCGAGGGTGGTGCACGTGTGGGCTACGTGAATCCAGACGAAGTCACTTTTGAATACCTCAAGGGCCGTCCATACTCTCCTAAGGGTGAAGCGTGGGATGCTGCTGTTAAGGAATGGCAGTCGTTCGCTTCTGACCCAGGCTGCTCGTTTGACGATGTGGTCGAGATCAATGCAGCTGAGATTCAACCAACTGTTACCTGGGGAATTACTCCAGCGCAGGGTGTTGGCATCAACGAAAACATTCCGGCCATCGCTGATGGTGTCACCGAGTCCGACCGAGCTTCGATCACTGAAGCCCTCGAATACATGAAGTTCGAAGGTAGCAGTCCGATGAAGGGCAAGAAGATCAATGTCGCATTCATCGGCTCCTGCACCAACGGTCGTCTGTCTGACTTCCAAGAAGTCGCACGATACGTCAAGGGGCACAAGGTCGCTGACGGCGTACAAGCGATCATCGTGCCCGGGTCACAGGTCGTGGCGAAGATTGCTGAAGGGCTTGGCCTCGATAAGATCTTCATCGAAGCTGGCTTCGAATGGCGCGCCGCGGGTTGCTCCATGTGCTTGGCGATGAATCCTGACAAGTTGATCGGCGATCAGCTTTGCGCGAGTTCCTCAAATCGTAATTTCAAGGGCCGTCAAGGTAGCCCGACTGGACGCACAATGCTCATGAGCCCGCTCATGGTCGCCGCCGCTGCCATCACTGGTGAAGTCTCCGACGCACGCGAAGTGTTTGGGGTCGCGGGCTAATCACATTGTTCGTTAATACATTTTAATTGTTCCTTCAACGCCCTAAAGGGCACCCGTTTCAGTTACCCCCCTCGGGGCAAACCGCAGACGGTTCACCATCTCCGCGCTATTCGCGCTACGTCAAAATTTAAAAATCATGGCATCCACTCCGATCAAACAAGTTACCGGTAAGGGCGTATTCGTCACTGGCGACGATATCGATACAGACCGCATTATTCCTGCTCGCTTCATGAAGTGTATCACTTTCGATGGCCTCGGTGAATATCTCTTCCGTGATGTTCGCAAGACTGAGTCTGGCGAAGCTAAGCAGCATAACCTCAATGATCCTCGTTTTGCGAATGCGTCGATAATTCTGAGCGGCAACAACTTCGGTTGCGGCAGTTCACGTGAGCACGCACCACAGTCGATTCTCCGCGCTGGCTACAATGCGGTCATCGCAGGCAGCTTCGCCGAAATCTTCTTTGGTAATTCGACTAACCTCGGTGTCATTTGCGTGATTGCAAGCGATGCGGATCGTCAGATTCTGGTAGACGCGATCGAGCGTAATCCTGATCTTGAGATCACCATCGATATTGAAGATCATAAGATTCATTTTGGTGACGAATTCATCAAGTGCGACATTAAGGCAGGCGCTCGTGAGAGCTTGCTCAATGGCACCTATGATCCACTCGATGAGCTGCTTCAAGGTGCCGCAGATGTCATTAAGGTGACGGATGCATTGCCCTACATGCAGCAGTCTTAAGCTCTGGGACTTTGATTCTTATTGAATGACAAAAGGCGCAACCTATAAGGTAGCGCCTTTTTTATCTAACCTACACTTTCCCTTTCTTATGGATTTACTGATAAACTCCGGCATCTTTCTTTACCCCTTAGCGGTGTGCTCCTTTATCGCGGTTTTTATCACGGTTGAGCGATTGATTGCGCTGCGTAGCTCCAGAGTTATCCCGCAACGGTTGGTGGATGCGTTTGTGAACGGGGATTTAGATGAGGTGGAGGCGAACCTCGGCTCGGTCACTGGGCGTATTATTAGTTTTTATCGCGACCGTCACCCGGATCCCGAAGCGCTTAAAGCCTTTGCCCGTTTAGAGGTCAGCCGTATGGAGCGTGGCTTGTTTCTACTCGAAGTCGTGATTGGTGCCGCGCCGTTGTTGGGCTTGCTGGGCACGGTGACCGGTTTGACCCGGGTGTTTGGTAATTTCTTTGCCGACAGTGGACTGGTTGATCCGAGTGCTTTTATCGGTGGCATCGCGTTGGCCTTGAATACCACGATTCTTGGGCTCGCTATTGCGATTCCAGCTCTAGCGGCACATGCGTATTTGTTGCGTCGTGTTGAGTTGCTCGCGGCACGCATTAGCGTCGGTGTGGAGTGTTTGACTGAACTCGCACGTAAACGCCCACAGGCGTAGAAACTTTTTGCACACGTCAACATAACAGCCGATGAGCAGCCTAGTGTCACATAGACGTCGCAACCCTTCGATCAATATCGTGCCTTTGGTCGATGTGCTCACGGTATTGCTTTTCTTCTTCATGGTGACGATGCAGTTCAAGCAGATCAGTTCGCTCAACATCACCGTGCCCGAAATCAAAACGGCAGGTAAGAATCAAGTACAGGAGCAGATCACAATCGCACTGGGCCCAGCGGGCGAGATCTATTTGAATAACCAATTGATCGAGATGCCTCAGTTTAAAAACGCGATCAAGCTCGCAGGCGAATTGACACCCAACCTACCAATTTTGCTGGTCGCTGACGAGGAGGTGCCGCTCAAGTATGTCACCACGGTCATGGATGTGTGCCGCAGTAACAAGCTGAACAAGATTCGCTTACAGTCGCGTTAGCGCCTTTGGCGAGTGACGCCTTCGGCGAGTGATGCAGTGAGAGTGACGCCTTTGGCGAGTGACGCCTACGGCGAGTGATGCAGTGAGAGTGACGCCTTCGGCGACGGATGCAGTGGCGACATTTCTTTGTCCTGCCCTCGTGATGCTCTGTGGCAGCGTCGGTATTTGGCTGACCTAAGTTGGCTGACCTAAATTGAGGGTGTGCCGCCGCTTGCGATGAGTTGTTCGATAGTTTTCATCGAAAGAAGATCGATTACGAAGCCATTAAATTTAAAGATCGAGCAGCTTTATGCCAAATGCGATCCAGAGTGGAATGGTCAGGAAGCTAATAATCGTGGTGCCGAGCACGACTTTGAGTGCGACTTCGGGTGAGCCGTCGAAGTGGCGTGCGAGCACGATGGGGAAGACGCCGCAAGGCATCGCAGCCTGCACGGCGATCACGCATTTGAGCTCGGTTGGGAGTGGCAATATAAATGCGATAAACAGGAAGGCTGCGGGAAGGATGCCGAGTCGCAGCACCGAGGCTGTGATTGGGATGTTTATGCGACTGGTGAGCTTCATCTCTTTTGCCAGGTCCATGAAGGTGGCGCCGATTAGGATCAGGCCTAGCGGGATCGCGCATTGGCCGAGCAGGTTGATCGTCTCGATGGCGGAGTTCGGGAGATGTTGATCAACTTTGAAATAGTTCATCGGCACCGCGATGAGAATCGCAACCACGGGGCCGCTGAAGACTCGCTTCCAGATCGATTTTGGATCGTTACGTGAGAGGATGTAGCCGACGCCAAGCACCCACATAGCCACTTCGACGCCAAGATTGTGGACGAGAAGCACGCCGGTCGTTTCACGGTCGAATAGCAGTGCAATGATCGGTACGGGGAAGTAACCGTAGTTGTAAATGCCAGTGGTAAAGGCAAAGGTGCGGCACTCCTTCTGGTCGCCGATCTTAAACTTGCGCGCGACTAGCATCGCCAGTCCGAAGCCGCCGACGACGCTGGTGAGCCCGACGAGTGGTGGTAGTATCAAGTTCGAAGGCTCGCGTAGTGCATCATTGCCTAGGATGATACTAAAGATGAGCGCAGGATAGAGCAGGTTGACGACCAAGGTCATCAAGCTGCGGTCGGCTTCAGTATCGAGCCAACCGAGGCGGCGAGCCAGCGCGCCTGCCGCAATGACGAAGAAGATGGGGAGGACTGCTGAGAAAACTAGTTGTGTGGTATTCATTCAGAGCGATGTGCTTAACCGATAATGCGCTCCAGCGTCGCCTCGGAGACGCGCTCATATGCGCGGTAGGCGTGTTTGGCTGAGTCGAGGACACTGGTGAATTGATCGTGCTGATCAGTGCTGTCGAATTCGAAGCCGAGTAGGGCGCGACCGACGCGCTCACCTGAATATACGTAGTTAAAGTAGCACAAGTTTGCGTGCGGGCTGACAGTGCGGAGTAAGTCCCCCAATGCGCCTCGCCGCTCGTGGAATTCAAGCGTGATGAAGTAGGGCGTGCGAAGGAGCTTCGATTCATAGTGTATCAGGCGGAATGCCACATCGGCCTCGCAGGTGACTTCTGTGAATGCAAAATCAGCGTCGCGCAGTGACTTTTTTAATACGTCGAATTGCATCGGATCGACATCGAATCCGATGACGGGAGTCGCACCCTCGGCATCGGTTTTGCCATATTGAAAATCGACGATATTAACGGTGTCAGGCAGCGCTTTGAGAAGTCCAGACATCGCGCCGGATGTTTCCTTGATCTCAATTCGCAGGAAGCGGCGGCGAGCTGCGCCGACTGCTGAGCGGCGTGCGATACTAGCGAGTTGCTCAAAGTCCATGTTCGCGCCGCACAGTACGCTGAGCACACGTTGACCTGCGAGGGATTCGCGACGTTTTAGGATGCCAGCCATACCCATCGCACCTGAAGGTTCTGGGATGCAGCGCAGCTGTTCCCATAAAAATTGAATCGCAGCGGACACCTCATCGTTACTGACAGTCATCCATTCATCTACCATCTCGGCGCAGACTTGATGGGTGAGTTTTCCGACCTTACGAACCGCAGTGCCATCGCAAAAAATATCGACCTTATCTAGCGCTACGGGGTGACCTGCTTTGATCGCCGCTGCCATGGACGCTTGTTCGACGCCTTCGACACCGACGATGTGAATATCAGGAAAACTCATTTTCAACCATGTCGCAGTGGCCGCAGCCATACCACCGCCGCCGACCTGCAGGAAGGCGACGTCGAAGGGGCCTTTGCCAGACATTACGATTTCGTCGGCCAGTGTGCCTTGGCCTGCCATTACCGCGAGGTCGTCGTAAGCGTGGATGTAGGTCAGGTTTTGCTCTTTGGCGTATGCATGCGCTGCGTTGCTGGCGGCATCGTAGGTGTCTCCAGTTAAGCGGATTTCGACATGGTCCCCACCGTGTTTTTTGACGGCGACTTGCTTCATGCGCGGAGTGGCCAGTGGCATAAAAATAGTCGCTTGAGTACCTAGTTTCTTGGCGGCGAGTGCGACGCCTTGCGCGTGGTTGCCCGCAGAGGCGGTGACGACACCTGCCTTGAGTTCGTCGACGCTGAGTTGGGCCATGCGATTGTAGGCCCCGCGCCATTTGTAGGCATGGATTGGTGAGAGGTCCTCGCGCTTGACGAAGATGGAGAGGTCCTCGAACTCAATCGATTCGAGTGGCGTCGCTTGGCCAACTTCGTAGATACGGCGGCGGGCAGATAGTATTTCTTGACGCAAGGTGCGTTTGAGCGATTCCGATTCCATGTGCAGAGTTGAATGCTTTTTCGTAAAGTGTGCAAGTGAGGTTTATACCCAGATGCATGTAGCGAGCGGGTTTATCCAGTAATGGTGCCATAGGATGAAAACGCTTCACTGTAATGCACCGCTACAGGAGTGTGGGCGACTCGCCCACGTCAATCAACCACCAGGCCGGGCCACCCTCGCTACATTATATAGCGAATACATTAGAACTTCTGATTCTGAGTTGCGAATTACTTTGTCGGAGTGTTGGTATTGGGATGAATAATAGTATGACTAAAGACTGGAATGCTGCTTACGAAGCCGATGATACTCCATGGGACAAAGGTGTTGCTGCGCCGCCGCTGCGGGCGTTTTTAGAGACACATCCGATTCGTGGGCGGGTGTTAGTGCCTGGCTGTGGCTTGGGGCATGATGTGCGTTTGCTTGCGCAGCAGGGTGCTTCGGTGGTGGGTCTGGATATTGTGCCGAAGGCGGTTCGAAAGGCGCAGGCGGTTGCAGCAGTCGGAGACGAGCGATTCGAGGTGGCTGACTTTTTGAACCTAGCAGAGCACTACCATGGGCAATTCGATACGCTGGTAGAGCACACATGTCTCTGTGCGTTGGATCCTGCGCAACGCGTGGCGTATGTCAGAGCCGTGCTACAGGCGCTCAAGCCCGGCGGGCATTACCTCGCGGTGTTTTTTCGTAAGGTGAAGGACTACCGAAAAGGGGGACCACCGCATCCAATTACCGCGGATCAGATTGAAGCGTTGTTCGGCAACGATTTTGATACGCTGGAGTCGAGCGTGCCGCAGCAGTCGTACCCGTGTCGTCCGCTCGGCAGCGAAGAAGTGCGCTGGATGCGCAAGCGCGACTCGGCAGCGGGGTGATCGAGGTGTCCCGTCGGCATTTTTTGGAGGGAAACGCGCCGTCGTTGCCGCGTGCTGGCGGGGCGCTGGGGACCTGGCAGAGCAAGAGCCCGCCAGTTTAGAGCCCGCCAGTTTCTTGCAGCAGCGGCGAGGGGTACGATTAAATCGCGGGATAAGCCCGCTCGCAACGATGACCCGAGGCCATGCCGCGAACGTAGCGATTGGCTTATTCCTGGCCCCCCCCCGTGCCACGGAGGAAGTGCCCCAATGTCTCGACTTCCGCTGGAGGGTAACGGTATTAGATAAGCACTCAGAAAGAGCATTAGCCTTCGACGTCCGGATTCATGGAATATGTCCCCATCCATGAACCTTCAGCAACCACATGGTTTTCGATGGCTTTGATCACGTCGTTTGCATCAAATATTTCATTTAATTCTAGTTTCTCTGTGTTCAGAGCATAGACCGTAAAGTAATAATGATGAACAATGGAGTCATTCCACGGAGGGCACGGGCCATCATAGTCAGCATAGTTACCTTCCATATCAGGATCACCAGCAAACCATTGGGTGTAATTGTTCAGACCGGCCAATCCATAGTCCTTTTTTCCTGATGGTTTTCCTCTTGGAGTGACTGCTTGAGAAGCCACACCTTCTGCCAAACTTGTGATATCGACTGGAATATCTGCCAATACCCAGTGGTAAAAATTCACTCGGGGCAAATCAGCTGAAACGAATTTCTCCTCTTGGTTAACGTCATCAGCAACAGAAGGTACGTCCGGGTCATGGCAAATGATGGCATATGATTTAGTCCCTTCCGGGGCGCCGTCCCATGCAATAGCTGGACTAGTATTACCGCCTAGTTCAAAGTGCCCTGTTTCGGGGATTTTACCAAAGGCAAATTTAGCAGGAATATGTTCTCCGTTATTCCAGCCATCAATTGATACATTTAAACTTTTTTTCATATTATTTTGTGATTTTAGATTTTAGTAAACGTAGAGGACTATGATGCAGTGAGCGAGGGACGAGCGAACGGAGTTGATAGCTCTGACTGGATATACACTTCGACTCGCCCAATGCGCTCAATCTGTCCCATAGCTTCAGTGTTCATTTTTAAATTCAATTTTATTGGTTCAAGATGGTTAGAATCAGGATTCGTTCAACATCCTTTTTCTAGAAAAAAGCAGCGCTGGTGACCACTTATTTTACGCTAATTACTGAGATTTGATTTTCTGTGACACGTCGTGCTGGATAAGCGTAAATTAGCGAAAATAAGCGGTTAAAAATCTGGGTTCTTTCTTCTGCTAACGTAGAGGCTATGCATAGATGAGCGCAGCGAAATCTATTGTCATATGCTGACTGGTTGGGCTCATAGTTTTCTTCTTCGTGTTGGTTCGACCTGAAGGCTCCAAGTCTCCCAGATGGTCTTTAGAACATCGACACTGCCAAGCAGATCTTTACTCTCTTTAGAGCCCTTTCTGTAGTAATTCATAGCTGCATGCTCTAAGAATGGAAGAGAGTGCTTCAGCGCAGAATGGCTAGTGTCGTATATTTCAAAAGATACTTTTCCATGTATCGCATTTCGTGTTGTAGGGTGGGCAACTCTTTTATGTAGCTCCTTCAATTCTTCCTTTTTAATAAATCCTTCGTTTGGCTCGTATCCGAATAACTCAACTTTTAGATCATCTTTGTATCGTGGATCTTTAGGGAGGAAAGTCTCATTTAACTTCCTATAATACATGATCTGAGCCTCAACAACTGCATTTTTGACTAAGCCGAGGTGTAGCATATTCATTTCACTTTTCTCTACGCAAGGTGAGATCTTTGTTGTCCATGAATAATATGCGAACAGCTGCTGAACTAGATAGAACAGATCATTAAACGCTATAGACTTTTGCTCTTCATTCATATCTTTTGCCCAACGTATAGTATGTGTGACTTTTAAGGTGCATATATTTGAGGGTGATTCGTCAAATATGCGTGGGCGTCGATTTTATTGATAGTGCCTTAAATTTTGTTGGTCAGTGATTTAAGAGTTATTTACTTTTGATGTGTGGGTTTCATTGGGGGGCTTTGTATGTCGTATATATAATTGTAAAAACGTATCTTGAAATCGCCTATTAGATCTGCGACATGCATTTGGGGTGAAAAGTGATTTTGATAAGTCGGATATTTAAGCGCATGGGGCAAGCCTGAGCGATGTATATTAAACGGTGAGCCGTGCTGCGCACGGAGTGAAAGTGAAAGTGAGCCGTGCTGCGC
>TARA_B110000208_G_scaffold191460_1_pt1 | contig 13972 bp, 18 predicted proteins | sample TARA_B110000208 | Tara Oceans TARA_B110000208 (sample SAMEA4397426) | marine metagenome | biome: Polar Biome; feature: [SRF] surface water layer (ENVO:00010504); material: water (ENVO:00002006), including particulate matter (ENVO:01000060) such as... | depth 5 m
ACGACCCCTGGTGATTATGTAATGTATTCAAAATATTCATTTGCAATGTATAAAATTTTTGCAAAAGCATTTAAGTGTAAGAGTGTCATTTATAATGATAGTCAGTTTCAATTTTCATTAGATGAATTTAAGAAACAATACTCTTCTAAAGTAAAAATAATTTTTATAGCAAATCCTAATAATCCCACAGGAGCTATTTTTTATAAAAAAGACCTATTAAATTTTATTAAATCAATTAATAAAAAAACAATTATAGTATTAGATTCCGCCTATAGTGAATACGTCCTAGATGGTAATTATTCAGATGGTCTTGATTTTGCTAAAAAATTTAACAATGTTATTGTCACTAAATCATTTTCAAAAATTTATTCGTTAGGGGGTTTAAGAATTGGCTGGGGTTATAGTCATTCCAATATAATTAAAAAATTATATCAAGTAAAAAAACCATTTAACGTTAATAGACTAGCTGCTGTTGCCGCAATTGAATCTTTAAAAAATTCAAATTGGCTAAAAAAAAATGTTGAATTAAATCAAAATAATAAAAAATTTTTAATTCATAATATGAAAAATAAAAAATTTGAAATTATAGACACTTTGGCAAATTTTGTTTTACTTAAGTGTAAATCTGAAAATATAGCAAATTTATTATTTTTATTTGCTATGAAAAATAAAATTACAATTAGACCGTTAACTTCTTATGGATTAAAATCTTATATAAGAATGACTATTGGGACTGCTAGTGAAATGAAAAATGTTGTAAAAGTTTTTAATAAATTTTAATGTTTAAAAATCTTCTCATTATTGGTTTTGGTCTTATTGGGTCTTCCATTGTCAGAGGAGCTCAACAAGCTAAATTAACCCAAAAATTTTCCGTGTTTGATACAGATAAATCAGTAAAAAAAAGGATTTTATCTTCTGACTTTAAAGATGTTGAGCATTTTTCATCCTTAAAAATTGCAATAGAAAATGCAGACTTAATTATTATTTGTACACCTGTACTAGAGTATGAAAAAATTTTTAAATCTATTGATAAATATGGAAAATCTGGACTTATAGTTACTGACGTAGGTTCAACTAAATCTAATATTGTCGATCTCTATAATAATAAATTTAAAAATAAGTTCTCTTTTGTTCCTTCACATCCAATTGCTGGCACGGAAAAGTCTGGATTAGAGAACGGTTTTGCTAAACTTTTTCATAATAGATATAATATTATTTGTCCTACAAATCATAAAAAAACAAAAGATGTTCTTGTGATCAAGAAATTTTGGGAAGGCTTGGGTATGCAGGTTGATATTTTGTCTGCTAAAGAACACGATAAAATTTTAGGTTTAACCTCTCATCTTCCGCATTTAATTGCGTATTCATTAGTAAGAACAGCAATGAAAAAAGAAAAAACAATGAAATCTAATATTATTAAATATTCTGCTGGTGGGTTCAGAGATTTTACTAGAATTACTGAGAATAATCCTAATATGTGGAGGGATACATTTATAGCAAATGAAAAGATTATTAACGAGCTATCTCAATTATTTATATCTGAGATTAAAAAATTCGGTTTAGAAATTAAACAAAAAAAATTATCTAAGCTTCATTCTAAATTAGATCAAACAAGAAAAGTTAGAAGAGGCATTATAAAAGCTAAGATGGCCGGAAAATTTATTCCTAATGATTAAGACTATTAATTTCAATTTTTAATTTTTTAAGAAATTCTTCTTTAGATAATCCTGGTTGAATAGGTTCTTTGAACTCAATTGTTATTTTCCCAGATTGCATTTGATTATTTTTAGGCCAATATTTACCTGAATTGATAGCAATAGGTATTACTGGCTTATTAGAGTTTTTGTATATTGAATATATTCCTGGTTTTAAATCAGGTTGATCACCATATGTAGTTCTAGTTCCCTCTGGAAAAATAACGACTGGCCTAAATTTACTTAATCTTTTGGTCTCTTCATTAACATGTTTGATGCTTTTAATACCCTGACTACGGTCAATAGCAATCATTTCTAATTTTTTTAAATATTGTCCAAATAAAGGTATATTTAATAATTCTTTTTTTAAAATATAGGCAGGATTATAAAATAAACTATTAAAGTAAATAGTTTCAAAGATAGACTGGTGTTTAGATGCATACAAATATCCTTCGTCGACATTATCCTTATCATGATTGATTACTTCTACTGTTATCTTTGATGATAACTTTAATGACATAAGCATACTATTGGTAAGCAAATTTAAAAAAAATCTAAATTTTTTATATGAACTAAATAGTCCAAATATACTAACAATTAAAACTAATGTTGTTGTAAAGTAAAAAAGTATTAAAAATTTAATTTTCATATTTTTTAATAAATACTATCCTAGATATGAGGTATTTAATATATTCAGAAAATAATTTCTCCAAGGGAATAACTGTATTTTTGTAAGCTACTGGATAGGGTTGTATCTCAAGATCAGTAATTTGTTGAAAGAGGAATAATGATCGTTGCATATGTAGATCAGTAGTTACAAGTATAATTGAATTAATATTGTTTTTTAGTGCCCATAATCTCACCTCAACAGCATTCTGGTATGTATTTTCTGCCTTGTATCCAAATTCAATGCAGCAATCTACTTTATTCTCATCTAAACCTAAAATTTTTTGAAGTACTGTTTTTGAACCTCCGACACCCGATATAAACATCTTGTCAAAATTTGTTTTATTAATAAGTTCATATCCTTTCTCAATTCTTTTACCCCTATCTCCAGTTAATACTATGACTGCATCGCTTGATTTTAAATTTAAAGGTTTATCAGGAATAGAATTTTTAAAATTTATCAAACCTAATGTTAAAGATATTATGATTATTAAAAGTACGAAATTAAATCTTTTAAAAAAAATAAGCACAATTACATGATTTCATTTTTACACAAATCTTCCAAAGTATCGCGTGAACGAATAACACGGTGTTCATCTTTAAAAAATAAAACCTCTAATGGTCTAGGTCTACTATTATAAGTAGAAGACATGGAAGAACCATAAGCTCCTACATTTTTAAAAATTATTATATCTCCTACTTTTAATGGAGGTAATAAAGCATCTCTGATGAAAAAGTCAGAAGATTCACAGACTCCGCCACCAATATCATATCTAATTTTTTCACTTTTTTGATCACTCTCAATTAGTTCTATTATTGGCTCAATTCCATAAAGAGCACATCGTATGTATTCTGACATAGAGCTATCTAGTAAGGCTATATTTTTGTTTCCAGATTTTTTTAAAAAATTAACTTTTGAAACCAAGTAACCTGAATCGGCAATTAAAAATCTACCCGGCTCAAATATAACTTCATAATTTTTATGATTCATGATTGCATTTAATTCTGATGACCAAAGATCAAAATCTAATCCCTGATTCCCATTATCTAAAACAGCAAATCCACCACCAAAATCTAAATTTCGAATTTCAAAACCTTGTTCATTCAGTTGATCTGCAAGACTGATTATAGATTGATATGATTCTATGAGTTTTTTATACTCTGTTATTTGGCTGCCAATATGAACAGAAAGCGTTTTTAGGTTGATATGATTAAGTTTTTTAATCATATCAAAATCAATTTGATCAATTTCAATTCCAAATTTACCTCCTGATTTCCCTGTAGTGATTTTTGAAAGTGTCTTAGCATCAACCCCTGGATTAATTCTAATTCCAATATTGGTAATAAGTCCTTTTTCTTTTGAGTAATTATTGATCAGGTGGAGCTCCTCAATATTTTCTATATTAATACTAGAAATTTTTTGAGTTATTGCATATTTTAAGTCAAAGTTATTTTTACTTGATCCATTAAGCATTATTTTATTTGGCTTGATGCCTGATCTTAGAGCTTTATAAAGTTCTCCAGAAGAAACCACTACTGCCCCAATATCTTTTTGTTTAAATAAGTTAATAATCGCTAAGTTGGGATTAGCTTTAATAGCAAAGGAAAAATTATGATTAAAATTTAATTTTAGGTTATTTAAAAAGTTAATTTTATTATCAATGATTGTCTGATCATAACAGTAAAATGGTGTTTGAAACTCTTGAGATAATCTTTTAAACATAATTCTATTCTTGCTCAAGCTCTGGTGGATATTGCAATGTAGATTTATCTGTAACGCTATCAGGTAATCTATTATTTTTATAATTTCCGCATGACACTAATGTGAGTAAAATTAATAAAGTTAGATATTTGCCCAACGTTCTCATTATTTTTTCAGAAATGTCTCTGCATTTTTAATTGCTTCAATTACTTTTTTTGGATTGGTACTCATCGCTGTTTTCTTTCTTGTTACACTATTTCTAATGTCTATATATTGGAATATATTTTGATCAATTGTATGATTAAATTTTTTAAATTCACCTAAGCTTAATTGGTTCATATTTTTTTTATTTAATTGTGCATAGTTTACAATTGATGCAATGATTTGATATGAATCCCTGAATGATATATTTTTTTCTAATACTAAATAGTCAGCTAAATCCGTTGCTGAGGCAAAGTTATCCTCACATATTTTAAGGCCTTTATTTGCATTAAAACTAGATTCTTTGAGAACCTCTGTCATTACGTTGATACATAATTTCAAATCATCATAACTATCAAAAATTATTTTTTTATCTTCCTGAAAATCTTTAAAATAAGTTAAAGGCAGGTTCGATAAAACGTTTAAAAGGCTAGAACTTTGATTTCTAATAATATTAGTTTTTCCTCTAATTAACTCTAATGAGTCGGGATTCCTCTTTTGAGGCATTATAGAACTCCCTGTTGAATAATTTTTACTGATACTAAATAAATCAAATAGGTTGCTTGACCATAGTATTAGTTCTGATGACATTTTTCCTAAGTGAAGACTAACCATTGAAAGTGTTTGAAGAAAATAAACACAAAAATCTCTATCGCTAACAGCATCAAGTGAGTTTGTTTTAGATTTACTAAATCCAAGCTCTTTGTTCAGTAATTTCGTATCTAGATTGTAGTTACTTCCAGCTAATGCAGCGCTACCCAATGGATTTTCATCTGTCATTTTTTCTACAAATTCTAATTGAGATAAATCTCTTTTAAACATTTCAAAGTAAGCCATCAAATGATGTGCTAGTGTAACGGGTTGTGCTACTTGCAAGTGTGTAAAACCTGGAATTATATTAGATTGATTATTCTTTGATTGTTTAATAATAATTTTCATCATCAATTTAATTTGAATTTTTAAATTTTTACAACTTTCTAATACCCAAAGTCTAGTATCTGTTGCTACTTGATCATTTCTTGATCTACCAGTGTGAATTTTAGATGCTGTTTCACCTATGATCGAGTGAAGTAAGGATTCTATATTCATATGAATATCTTCATTCTCTCTACTAAATTTTATTTTTTTATCTGAATGATTTTTAACAATTGTATTCAATCCTTTTTGAATTTTCACTAATTCACGATTTGATAAAATTTTTAATTTATTTAGTGCTAATGCATGTGCTTTAGTAACTTTTATATCTTGATTAAATAATCGAGAATCAATATCAATAGAAGTATTAATCGCATCCATCAATTCTGACGTTTTCTTATTAATACTTGTTGATAGAATTTTTTTATTTTTTTTAGTCATAAATTTTTAATTTATCTAGAAAAATAAATAATTGCCGCAAAAATTAATACAGCAACTCCTTGAAATAAAACGCGCATTCTCATTAATTTATTGCTATACTTTTTATTAAAATTACCATTTTTAGCCATCGCTATTACACCTATGATTACAACTAATAGAGCCAAAAACATGCACACAATTAAAATGAAAGGTAAAATATTGTTCATAAACATAGTTGGAACATATCAAAAAATCTTAAAATGTCGATTAATTGATCAATTTATTGATAAAAATGAATAAAGTTATTTTATTTCTTCATGGTTATGGTGCTAACGGCAATGATCTTATTGGTCTTAAGGATCATATAGAAAATAAAGATAATTCAATTTTATTTGAATCGCCAAATGCGCCTGAGTCATGCCCTCTTAACTATTTCGGATATCAATGGTTTAATTTAGCTGAAAGAACTCCAGAAGAAATCTATTCAGGTTTAAAAAAATCATATAAATATTTAGATGAAATATTGTCTGATCTTATTGTTAGACATAACACTAGTTATGAGAAGATTGTTTTAATTGGTTTTTCTCAGGGTGCAATGCTCGCATCATATTTTGGATTAATATCTAAAGTTACTATGGGGGGAATTATTTCATTATCGGGAGCTTTACCAAGAAATATTTTAGATGATATTTCTCTATTAAATGAAAGTCAAAAATTTTCTATTTTCCATGGTAGATCAGATTCCGTAGTCCCCTTTGAGAGATCTCAACAATTACATGAATTTCTAATATTAAATAAAATTCAAAGTAATTTAATTCTTGAAGATAATTGCGATCATGGAATAAGCATTAAAGCTATTGAGGAAATGAAAGTTAAAGTTAAGGACTGGTTATCTTAATTTATTAACATGACAATTTCCAAAGTATGTTAATATTGTCTTATGGTCGATTCGAATAATTGCCCTTCTTTAGTACTTAATGCTGATTATAGGCCATTAAGCTATTTCCCATTATCTATTTGGAGTTGGAAGGATTCTGTTAAAGCTGTTTTTCTTGAAAGAGTTAACATTGTCAATGAATACGATCAGTATGTAAATTCGCCAAGTTTTAAAATGAAAATACCAAGCGTAATTTCTTTGAAAGATTATATACCACATAATCACAAACCACCTTTTACTAGATTTAATGTTTTCTTGAGGGATGATTTCATATGTCAATATTGCAATAAGAAATTTCAAACAAAAGAACTTACTTTTGATCATCTTATTCCTAGGTCTAAAGGGGGAGTTACTAATTGGGAAAATGTCGTCACTTCCTGTTCTCACTGTAATTGGACAAAAGGCAGTAAGTCTCTTCGAGCCTCAGGATTTAACTTATTAAAAAAACCCCAAGAGCCATCTCAATATTCCTTAAGGTTAAAAAGTAAAAATTTTCCTTCAAATTATCTTCATGAAAGTTGGAGGGATTATTTGTATTGGGATAGTATTCTTGAAAAGAATTAATATTTCTTTGTAATTTTAATAGCTAAATAGCAAGCTTGCTTAATTGCCTTACTTAAAAATACATATCCTGGAGTCATTTCAGCTTCGTGATTTACACCAGTGTCATGATGTTCTAATTCATCTTCCCTAAATTGTTTAACGATTTTTAATAGTTTAGGGTCAATTTTATTTTTAGATAAAATTTTAACTTGCTCTTCATAGTGACGACCAATTACCTCTTCTACTGCTACAGTGCATGCCATGGCAGCCTTTTCACCCAAAAGTGCAGTACTTAAACCTAAAAGGTATCCTGCTGTATTCCATAAAGGAAACAGACTTGTAGGTCTAACGCCCATATCTACAATGAGTTCATCAAAAGTAGATTTATGAATTTCCTCTTGCTCTGCCATTTCGACAATTTTTTTCCATATAGTTGAATTTTTTTTAAAAATAGTAAGTTGTCCACGATATATTTGAGTTGCTCCATGCTCCCCAGCATGATCAACCCTAATAATTTCTTCAAGAATTTTTTTTTCTTCAGAGGATAATTGTTTTTTATTTTTTGATGATTGCATTTTTAACTATAAGTATCAGAAAACCCAATGAAGCCAAAGCATTATAACTAGAAAGATGTAGTCCTAAAATTTTCTTATTAGCATTTTCACAATCAATAATTAGGGTATTATTTTGTAATGCATTTTTTAAACTCTCAACTCCTGAAGGTAGAGTAACAGCACTTTCACATCCTGATGAGCTGATTATCCCAAGAGATAAGAGGGAGTGGTTTACAGAAAATACCATTTCAGCCAATAGACATAAAAAAATCATAATTGTTATTAATTTATTTGATGGTTTTAAAAATAGTTGAAATAGAAAAATCAGTATAATAATTAGGTAGGGTATTCTTTGAAAAGTACAGAGCCTACAGGGAAGTAATCCAAATCCATATTCCAGTATTAATGCAAATCCTAAAGCAAAAAACGAATAAAAAAATATGAAATTATTTATTTTATTTTTCATAATTTATAATTATATAAATATGTTCCTATTATTACCAATGCAATTAATGCGACCGGAATAACAAAAAAAATAAGAAACTTATTCTTATTGAGAAAAGCTAAACTTTTTTCTGCTAATATTTTAATTATTAATCCCACTATTAAAAATCTAAAACCTCTGGCAAAAATGGCACTTAAAATGAATATCAAAAAATCAAATTTTAAAAAGCCACTCGTGAGGGTAATGATTTTAAAGGGTATGGGAGTAAACCCTCCAATTAATACAGAATACACACCCCATTTACTGTAAAAATCAATAAAATGTTCAATTTTTTTCTCATCAAAAAGATGAACAATATGATCGTATAAAAAATACCCTATCGCATAAGCTACAGCCCCACCTACCACAGAAAAAAAAGTACAATTTAGGATGGAAAAAAATATTTTATTTCTATTGTAATAGCAAATAGGTATTAAAAGTAAGTCTGGTGGTATTGGGAAGAAAATGCTTTCAGTAAAGGCTACTAAAGATAAAAGAGGTTGTGAGTATTTTGATCTCGATTTATTTTCAAGAAATTTTTTTATTTTTTTTAACAAGATTGATGTTAATTATACCAAATAATACCAAAGATAAGCTACAATAATAGCAGGAATTGCGCTGTAAAGAGTAGCAAGTATTGCCACTCTAGCTGAGATTGCTAAAGCTGGAAATAAAGCATCACCATCGTTTGAAATAGAATTTCCTAATTGAGCTGCCATTGGGATTTGACCGCTAACAAACATTGACGTGATCATAATCTGCGGTCCACAACCAGGAATGAATCCAATAAGGATAGCCATTAAAGGAATAAATGGCCCAAAAATTAACAAGTAATCAAACATTCTCCCTTCTGTATATAAGTTTATCAATTCAAAGCATAAAAACGCTGTAATAACCCATACAGAAACAAAACAGGTAGTATCAACAGTTTTTCTTATTGAATTTTCATGAATTGCCGCCATCTGAATATCTGTTAATGGATTAAAGACCCACATTGCTAAGCATGACATCGAAGCAGTGAAGGCAAATATTCCAATTATATCATAACCAAATAATGGTATTTCAATACTTAAGTTAAAAGCATTTATTAATCCCAATATGACGGCTGGTATAAGAAGGTATAACCAGATTTTATAAAAAATCGTTGGTATTTTATTAATAGGTAAAGTTATATTGGATTCTTTTTTTGGAATTATAGACGGCGCAATTTTATCTAAAAAAGGAAGAGAAATATAACCTGTAACTATTCCCATAATTAGAGTAATTGGTAAAATTATTAAAGCAGCTTGAGGTTTAGATGCAATTAAAATAAAAGCAGCATCTCCCATAGTGCTTATGAGAGTTGCAAGAACTGAACTAAATGAAACAATTCCTCTAGTATACATACTCATAACCATAATTGCTCCACCACATCCAGGTATAATTCCCAAAAAAGCACATATAGGTATTTCTAATTTTGAATTTTTTTTAATATACTCTGCGATATTAAAGTTTTTTTTTTCTAAAGTATAAAAAACAAGAAGAGTTGCACCAACAAAAGAAGTGACGGCTACGTAAGCATCTTGAGAGGAAGTAATCAACAGCTCTCTAGTTTGTTCAAAAGTAAAAATGAGAATAAATACAAATAGCACTAAAAGTTTAGATATACGAAAATATTCCAATCTTTTTTGAAATGTTATTAATAGCTCAGTCATAATTTAGCCTTGGCTAAACTTTATAGACTAATCTAATTAATTGTAAAGTACTTTTTATTTTGTATTTTTAGTAATATATTTAACCTTAAATGAGCAATTCAAGATATAGCGGTCCTAAGCAGTATTCCAAAATTAGAACTCAAAATAAAAATGAAATGTTAGAAGACTATGTTGAGGCTATTAGTGAATTAATAACATCAAAAGGAGAAGCCCGTAATGCAGATCTGGCTTTACATTTTGGTGTTTCCCAGGCAACTATTAATAAAAATATTAAACGACTAGTTGCTCTAAAATTAGTCAAAACTGAGCCATACAGATCTTCATTCCTAACTGATGAGGGGCAAAAATTAGCAGAATCTTCAAAAATTAAACATGAAATTGTTTTAAATTTTTTGATTAAACTTGGAGTTTCAAATAAAGTCGCTGAAGAAGATAGCGAGGGTATTGAACATCACGTTAGCATGGAAACATTAAATTTTATGAGAAAATTTACAAATAAAAAGTAGATAATTAATCTATAAGATATTCATAATAAATTTGTGTATAAAAAATCCAGCAATGATTAATAAAATTCCAATAAAATAAACAATCCAAAAATTAAATCCTAATTGCTTAAACAAAAAAAAAGGTAAAAAAAATAAGTAAGATATTGGGACACCCAAGGCTATACTTTTTGCAAATAAAACGCTTGTTTCTGCATTTTTATGTTCAATATATGAGAGTGCTAGAACTACTATACTTGCCAATGGAAGAGCTACAATAAATCCAGCTAGTTCTGGCTTTTTACCTGATAGCCAACTAGCAAAAGCAATAATCAATGCTGCAACAATAACTTTGAGAATAAATAACAATTTTAAAACTTAGCATTTAAGTTAGTATTAGCTAAGTTATTTTTTAGTTTTAAAAATTAGTTTTTTTTCTAAAATATTATCTAATAAAAATACAGCTATTGTTAAAAAAATAATAATTGTTAAGGCATGTAAAGAACCAAGCTCTACTGACTCACTTGACGAGTACTGATATAATTCAGTCGCCAAGGTATTAAAATTAAAAGGCCTAAGCAGCAAGGTAATAGGTAATTCCTTCATGGTATCAACCATAACCAAAAATATCCCAGCGATTATACTAACTTTAATTTGTGGTAGAATTATTCTAAAGTATGTTGTCGAATATTTTCTACCCATCATTCGAGATGCATCGTCAATAGATTTAGAAATTTTCTCTAAACCTGAATCCACACTATTATTAGATAGAGAGATAAGTCTAATGCTTAAAGCTAAAACTAATCCAATTATAGAAGAGCCTATCAATAAATTATTTAAAAAAAGTAAATCTAATAATTTATCCACACTAATTATAAAATAAATTACTCCAAGAGCTACCACCACCCCCGGTATTGCATAACCCATATTTATTATTTTTTTTAAATATAAGAAAACTTTCTTCTTTGAAAATCTTCCTGAAAAATTAAACATAACAGATAACGCTCCACAAAGTAACGCAACAATAAAGCCAATCAATAAAGTGTTAAATAAACTTTGGAAAAAATTTCCATAATTTATTTTATAAAAGTTATCTATAAACATAAATAATGTAAATAATACAGGTATAAAATAACCTAATATAATTGGTATTAAACTCATATATAAAGCTAAATTACTTCTGGCTCTTGAAAGCTTATACCTTGTCCAGCCTAAAAATTCATAATTTGAATTATGAAAATTCTTCTGACCTCTAATTTTTTGTTCTGTAATGTATAATAAAATCATCATTATTATGACTACAAAAGATAAGAAAAAGGCTGCATTTAAGTTATTTAAAATCGAAATATAATTATAAATACCTAAAGATAAAGTATTAAGCCCAAAGAAAGAAGCTACTCCAAAATCATTTATTGTTTCCATTAGAGCTAACGCTAACCCGGCTATTATACCCGGTGCGGACATGGGAATTCCTATTCTAAAAAAACATTCAAAAGGTGATTTACCTATTGTTCTCCCAGCCTCAATGTATCTTGCAGATAGATTGATAATGGAAATTCTTGTTAAAAGATAAACGTAAGGAAATAAGGACAAACCTAATATAATAGAGCCAAAAAAATAATTTCTAATAGATATTCCTACAAATTCGATACCAGCATAACTTAAAAACTGTGAGATAAAACCGGAGGGCTCTAATATTTCTGCGTAAGTGTAAGCGGAAATATAGCCTGGTACAGCAAGTGGTAAAATAGCCAGAATTTGTATCAACCTTCTTCCTTTAAATTCTGTCATTGTAGTTATCCAAGCTAGTGGGACACTGATCGCAAGCACAATAAAAGTAACAAAGATGATAATAATTAAAGTTCCTGATATATACCTGGATAGATAAATATTCTCTTCTAGTGTAAATGCAGAAATAAGTCCTTTTGAAAATATCATGACAATTGGAGTTAAAAAAACAAGCGCTATAGTAAAATTAATTAAATACTTAATACTAAAATATCTCATACTATTATTAAAACTATACAAGTCACTAAAGCTATTGCCATAACTTTATTAAATAAAATAATTTTTTTTTGATCATGAATGAATTTTTTTAGACCATGACCAATCAAAGCCCAAGTTATCCCACTAGTAATAGTAGAAAAAGCAAAGCAAATAAAAATTAAAAAAACCTCTAATTGATATGTGAATGTACCTTGAATAAAAAGAGAGGCTGCAGTAATTTGAACCATTACCCCTTTAGGATTAATTATTTGAAAAAAATATATTTGGAAAAATGTAAAAGGCTTATAATTATTTGAGTCAGTAAAATTTTTAGAATTAAATATTTTATATGCAAGATATAATAAAAAAATAGATGATAAAATTTTTATTAACCAAAATAAACTTGGATAAATAAGAAAAATTTTTCCAAGGCCAAACAAACAGATTGTTAGCATTGATAAAAATCCAAAAAAAATTCCAAAAATTTGAGGAATTGTCTTATAGAAACCATGCTCTATAGCTGTAGAGGATAAGATGATATTATTTGGTCCAGGAGTAAATGCTGTTACATTTGCAAAAATAAAAATAGGTAATATGTAATAAAAGTAATCCAAAGCAATCAAATATTAGACTTATTTGAGCATAATAAAATAGGAGTAAAAGACCACACTCATAGGGAATAAATAGTATTTGTGAGTATATATATATATAAATCATTATGATTAAATTGTGGCGCTGTGGCGGAATGGTAGACGCGCCGGACTCAAAATCCGGTGAAGGTGACTTTGTGAGAGTTCGAGTCTCTCCAGCGCTACCAAATATAAAAAATAATGGATAAAAAAGAATTTATTAAAACTGTTTCTAAATTTACAACTGGTATCACAATTGTAACTTTAGGAGATAGTAAAAAGGGATTCTATGGCTGTACGATGAATTCATTTACAAGTCTTTCTCTAAATCCACCACAAATTTTATTTTGTGTTGATAATCGCAATAGTTTTATCAAAGAATTTAAAAGGAATACCTTAGTCAATATTAATATCTTATCAGACAAGCAAAAAAATCTATCGAATAAATTTGCTTCTAGCCCTGAATTAAGATGGAAGGATACAAAATTTAAAGTTTCAAAAAATGATGTACCTTTTTTTCAGGATTCATTAGTTGTTATCGAGACTGTAATTGATAAAAAAATATTTTCTGGAGATCATTTAATTATAATTTGTGGATTGAGAAAAATAATTCATTTAAAAAAAGGAAATCCCTTAGTTTATTTTGATGGTAAATACCTGAGTCTCTAAAGGGCATGCAATATATTCATTCTAATGTTCAAGATTTGCATATTACTAAACCATTAGGAATTACAATTGGTAATTTTGATGGATTGCATTTAGGCCATCAAAAATTGCTATCAAACCTAATTGAATTTTCGAATAAGCTTAATTTTTCTTCATGTTTGATAAGTTTTAACCCTCATCCAATTGCATATTTTAAAAAAGATAAAAACTTTCTAATTGATTTAGAGCAAACTAAAATTGAACTTTTAGAAAAAATGGGATTAGATTTTTATGTGTCAATTATTTTCGAAGAACAAATATCAAATTTTACAAATGAAGAATTTGAAAGTAGAGTTTTATTGAGTTGTTTAAATACCAAATTGATTTTATCAGGCCTAGATTTTAGATATGGCAAAAATA
>TARA_B110000208_G_scaffold77208_1_pt1 | contig 13912 bp, 5 predicted proteins | sample TARA_B110000208 | Tara Oceans TARA_B110000208 (sample SAMEA4397426) | marine metagenome | biome: Polar Biome; feature: [SRF] surface water layer (ENVO:00010504); material: water (ENVO:00002006), including particulate matter (ENVO:01000060) such as... | depth 5 m
TTGATACTAAATACATTTTTTTATTTAAATAAAATACACTTATAAATATTATATGAAAAATATTATATTTTTAATTGAAAACTTTAGATTAAATAACTCAGAATACATAAAAGGATTATTAAATTATAAATTATTAAAAAAGAATGAGCTATATAAAAATAATCTTAAATGTTTAAGAAGTAAATGTTTAAGAATTGAAAATGATCATTTTATAATTAATGATAAATATTTTAGTGATAAAGAAGAAAAATTAATTTTAAAAGATAATATAATAGTAATTATAAAGAATTTACCAAATATTGAAATATTAAAATTATTAAAAAAATATAATAATTATATTATTCACGAATTATTAGATATTTTTTATAGTAAAATAAAAACTTATGAAGATTATTCAAATTCAAATAATTTAATTGATAAAATAATTGTTAATTCTTTTCATATGAAAAATATATTAAATAATTATTGTGGTAATATTGATGTAATTTATCATCATTATGATAATAGAATAAAAAATAATGGAAAAATTAATATTAATCCACATTATTTTGGTTTTAAAAAAATAGATTTATCGAATGAATTAATAAATAAATATAATATTAAAATTTGTAGAAATATTCCTAGATATTTAAATAATGCTTTTTCAACAATTCATTTATGTATATATTTTAAAAATAATATTTTATTTGATACTTATACCTCAACAAAATTAGCCACAGCTTTAGCAACGAACTCTATTTTTATTTGTAATAAAATTCCTATTTTTGTTGAATTGTTAGGTTGTAATTATGACTACTATATAAATAATATCATTGAATTGGAAATAATAATAAATAAAGCTAAAAACACTCTAAATAATAAAGAAGAATATAATAAATATTTAGAAAAAGTAAAACCAATAAAAGAAAAACTATTACAAGAAAAATTATTAGAAGATTATATAAATATATTTAGTAAAATTTAAAAGTATTTATTAGAATTAGAATTAAGAATTAGAATATTCTACTGTAATATATCCAAAACTAATATCAACAGAATTATTTAAACCTACTCTAACTAATATTTTCAAATTATCTATATCAGTTCCTGTAGCCAATATAAATCTTTTTGTTAATACAGTATCCTCACTTTCTAAATCTTCGTCTAAACAAGAAGAATCGAGACAAGATGAATTTATACATGAAGATACTAAAAACGATGAATTTACACATGATGAACCACTGTATGAAGAATCAATACACGATGAATTACAACATTTAGAATGTGTAAGTGTTTTACTAGTTATAATATCAGTATTACCTATACATGCATTCTCTAAAACAGCCAAAGGTTCTAAATTATTATTATTATATACATCTTTTTTTCTTGTTATGGCTGATTTTAATATTTTATTTCCATCTAACCAAACACTAGAATATGTTGATCCTAAATCAATATTATTATTTTCTATTAATTTAATATATAATCTAAAATCAGATGTATTAATTACACCTGATTTTGAAATTGTTGTATTTGATATATCAACATCATGAAATTTTAAATCTATGTAATTTATATATTTTTGTGTATTATTAGATAAATCATATAAAAATGTTGTATATCTAAAATTATCATAGTCTATACTGGTAGAATCAAAACCAAATGTAGAACTAATCGATTCGCTTGATGAATCTATATATGATGATATTAAAGATGTAGAACCTATAACGGAAGAAATAAAATTATTTGTATAATCTGTACTAGTAATATCTATATAATTATTATAATTTAAATAAGCAGAATTTGACTTTGGTGTTCTAAAACGACCATCTACAAATTGTAATTCATAGTTATATTCTTTATTACTATTATTAACTATTTTTTTAGTATGATCATAATTTTGAATACTTGAAAAAGTAGTTATATATGGATAATCTTCATAATTTTTTAAAGGTAAAATCTTTTTAGAGGGATAATTAATTATATTATTAAAACAATTACAATTACATCTATCAAAATATTTACATAATATATTTTGTGATACCGTGTCAACATAAATTAAGTTAGATTCATTATCAAAATAAGTATCTATTTCACTATCACCTAATATATTATGAGCCTTAACATGTAATAATAATTTATTACAATCACTAGTAAATACTTTTTCACACGGATTACTAAATTTAATAAAATCAGATATTGTAATTATACCAGTATCGATGCCACCAGAATGATCACCTGTTGTATATGAATTATTTATCATAGAACCAACTATTTTATTATTATGACATAAATAAGCAGTAAATAATTTATCATATCTAAAAAAATGATTACCTAAATACTGGATACTAACACTAAATGGTATTTTAAAATGATTACCATATGAAGGAACTCCTGATATATAAAATTGGTTAGTATCTGTAATAGTAGTATGTGTAATATCTGTAATTAATGGGATATTATTTATATTATCTACATAAAATGAATTACTAATAGATTTTTTTTCTTCCGTGTCTATTTTATGTTTAATGCCAACTGTATATATAGATGATGTAGCTGGAAATTGAGTTTTTTCAATACTTAAATCTATATCAACTTGAGCCCAAAAACCATTATTATATATATCATCACAACATTCTAAACAATGGGAACTTGAAGAACAAATACATGAAGAACATAAAGCAGATGAAACCATATTCGAAGAAGCAATACACGACGAATCAATTAAACACGATGAATCAAGAGTTTGTTCATATTTATCTTTTTGATTATATAATTTTATTTTAACAGAATTACTACCATATGTATTACCAACACTACCTGTATTAGTATTATCATTAAAAGCAGCAAAAGTCGCAGATGTAATCTCTGCACCATCTTTAGTTGTTATAAAAGAAAATTTAGTATCATTTGTTAAATTATCATCTTGGGTATAATTTATACCTACATTTTTCAATGAATTGAAAGTATTCCATTCAATCGCATCATTATAATTTAATAATTTTTCTGTCAATAATATTGATGAATTTATAGGTCTAGCTTTATATTTATATGTTTGAAAATTATTGGTTAATTTATAACTATCCAAATATAGAGGACTCAATGGAATTTTATTAAACGAAACAGTTTCTGTTACTAAATCATTACTATATCCATCTTTTATTTTATACTTTGCAAATACATCTATTGTATTATAATGCTGACCAGCAAATAAATTATTTATTTCTAGTTGATTCTTTTCAGTTTCGCAAGAAAATATATGTTGTATATATGAAACAGTATTTGTCAGCTTATTATATTTTTTTATACCTGTTGAATTACTATATGATGAAGCATTAATTTTATAAGAATATGAATAATTATTTAGTGGAGGAGTTATTAATAATCTAAAATTTCTACAATTCTTATTATCAACATAAGTAAAATTAACATTTGAAGCAGTAAAATCAGTAATATCAGGTAAATCATCACTAAATGTATGTTCTATACTAATTTTATTAAATAATGTTACAGTTGAATTATTATTAGAATAAAATAACTCTATTTTAATAGTGTCAGTTATTAATATATCTCCAACATTACTTACTTTTAAATTATATATATAATTATTTGAATCTAATGTATATTCTTCTGTAATATCTCCATCAATATAAAATTTTAATCCGTGTATGGGATTGCTACTATCAGGTAAATATTCATTAGTTGTAAATGTATCAATTAAATTATATGAAGCATCTATTTTTTTATATATATTTATATTTAATAAAGTAATATATGGTATTGTTTGATCTATTATACTCATTTCATAAACAATTGGAGGTGTCCAATTTAATGTTAATATTGTTTTATTAAGAATTGCTTTAGTTAAATTAGTAGGAGCAGGCGGTAGGCTAACTAAATTATTAAATATCCAAGTATCAATTTTAGTAATTGAGTTATTTAATGTATCACCTATTTGGATACCTATCCCACCATCAGTAATCAATGTATGCCCAGATTCAGTAATAACACCAGCATCAGTATATTCCATCTGACCACTTGAACTAACTTTTAAAATATTTTTATTATCTTTTGGAATACTAGCAGGTAATGTAAATATTAATTTTCTATTATCAATCATATTAGCTTTTAATGATGTTGATGTATTTGCTACCTCATCACTGCCTACATATGTTTTATCCTTAATAAATATAATCTCATTTTTTTTTAATTTTAATTTGTTATTTGACATATTTAATATTAATATATATTAATAATTTAAATTATTTTTTATCTATATATTTATTTATCACTATATAAATAAATAATATATTTATTAATTATAATAGATTAACTACTACAATGTCTAAATTCTCTGATAAAGAAAAAATAGATTTATTAATAAAAAAAAGATTTGGGAAACCTTCTACTGATATTAATTTAAAACATTATTCAGAACCAGATTTTAATGCTAGACCTTTTATATTTGCGAATAAACAAATATATTCAGAAAAGATACCACCAGCATGCCCTACTGATTTTGATACTGTAAAAGAAGATGGATTTAAATCAACATTACATCCTCATATAATAAAATATGAAAAAAAACAAATGGAATCGGCTACACCTGGTAATAATAAATCATTCAAAGGTCCCGCAGTTGGTGACATTACTAATATTTTACAACAATGCATACCATTTAATTATGATCCAATGGGTTCATATTCTATTGAATTATATGATAATAATAATAATCCAATTGATGATTGCACAGGCGAATGGGTAGTAGATACTGATGCTGGTATTTTAACATTTTATGAATATAATGATGTTAATAATATTGTTAGTTCTACTAAATCACCTAAAATAACTTTTTATAGATATAGTGGTAATATAGGATTATCAAGTATTAGTGGTTTATTTAGTAATAATTCAGCAGAAGATGGTATTAATTATTCAACTATAGATAAAACTGTATTATTAGGAAAATCTACAAAACATTATAGTCCAGATTCTGGGCAAACAAATTTAGAAGTAAATGGTGATATATATGCTAGTAGTTTATATGCTACTTCGGATAAAAGATTAAAAAAAAATATTAAAAAAATAGAATATCCTATTGAAAAAGTTAAACAATTAAATGGTGTATCGTTCGACTGGAGAAAAACAAACGAACCATCGTCAGGTATTATAGCACAAGATTTGGAAAAAATAATGCCAGAAGCAGTAATAAATGGAATAAATAATATTAAATCTGTAAATTATTCGTCTATAATTGGTTTATTAGTTGAAACTGTCAAAGAAATGAATTTAAAATATGATAATTTAGAATATAAATTTAATGAATTAAATAAAAAATTAAATTGAATTTATTTTTAATTTATTTATTAATATATAAATATTTATATATTATTATATTTATGACATATTTATTAATAACATTATTGACAACAAGTAATATTCAATATTTAAAAATTTTATATGAAACAATAATTAATCAAATTGATGTTAATATTGATTATGATATTGTGATTATTGTTAATACATTAAATAAAAATTATTTTAAAAAAGTAAAAAAACAATTTTCAAATATAAAAGTAATAGAAACAAAAAGTAATGGAAAACCTGGAAAGGGACATAATAGTATTTTAGATTATTTTAAAAATAATAATAAATACGATTATTTACTACCTATTGATGGTGATGATTTTTTATATCCTTCTGCTATATCTATATTAGAAGAGTTTATAAATAAATCATATGATGTTTTATTTTTAGGATATTCTGATAAATTATCATATGAACATAATAATTGTTTACATTATAATTTATTAGATAAATGTTATTTATTTTATAATATGAAAATTATGAATATGATAAATAGTTGGAAAAAAGGAAAAATATCCCCATTTGATAATAATATTAATAATTGTAATACACCAGGTAGATTAATATTATGTTCTCGTAAAGCTATAGAAAAATTAAATTTAAATTATGATGAAAATTTAAAATGGTATGATGATTATATTTTATTTTTAGAATGTTTTTCAGAATGTATTAATTCAAATAAATTTAAAATTAATGTATTAGAAACAAATGATATTTTACTATATAATACTCTAAATTTAAATTCTGTATCTAAAAAATTTAAAATAAATAATGATTTAAAAAAAATAAAAGAAGAAGAAATATTTAGAAAATCTATTGAAAATAAATTTAATAATATAAGAGATTGGAATTTAGATAAAATTAAATTTATTGAGTCATCCAAAAATAATTTACCTATTAAAGATAAGATTAAATATTGTGAAGATATTATTAAAAAACTAGATTTAAAATCAATAAATATAAATCAAAATATGTATAATTATTTTTTTAAATATGGATTAGAAAATAAAATAGATGATTTTATAGATTTATATAAAGAAAATTTTAATAATAAAGAAATAAAACTTAATAATATAAATCTTAATAAAGTATCAAAAAAAATAATTAGTAATACATCAGAAGTGTATATTGAAAAAGATTTAAATTATGTTCTTAAAAAAAGTAATTTTAAATTTCAATCATATAATTGTCATGAGAGAGAAATAAATATTTATAAATTATTAAATAAATTAAAAAAAACTACAGATAAGTTTAGCTGGTGTCCGATTATGTATGATTACAATAATGAATATATATTATTAGAATATTGTGGTGAAATAATAAATAAAAATAACATACCAAATGATTATAAAAAACAAATAAAATATATAATAAATGATTTAAATGATATAAATATGAAGCATAATGATTGTAAAATATGTGAAGTATTAGTAAAAAATAATAATATATATATATGTGATTTTGGATGGGTATCAATTAACAATGATTTTTCTTGTGGATTCAATATTGATAATAGAATTAAACCACATGGAATATATCCTATTGGAAATATATATAATCTAATTGAAAATGAGTTAAAATATATTAATTGTAATAGATCTATTACATCAAATAATAGTGGATCACAATCTGAAATACCAAATATATCTATTAGTGATAATAATTTAATTATAAGTGGTTATCAACATTATAATATTAGTTTTGATGGTAAAATTACATTAAAATCTAAAATTGAAAAATATTTAATAATACAAAATATTTTAAATAAAATTAAAATTAACAATATAACTAAAACTAATTGTAATAGTATAATAGATATTGGTTGTTCTAATGGGTTAACAAGTATAATAGCTTCAAGTCTGGGTTATAATGTTTTATCATTAGATCATGATATAAATTGTATTAATTTAATTAAAAATATAATTAATAAATTAAATTTACAAAATATAGAAGCAGAACAATATAGTTTTGGAAATAAAATAAATAAATCAGGTGATATTGTTATAATGTTGGCACTTATTCATTGGATATATAGCTGTACATCTTTATTTGGTAATTTTGATGATATTTTTAAATATATTAAACCATATATTAATAATTATTTACTAATAGAATGGATTGATACTGAAGATCCTGCAATAAAAAGTTTTAATCATATTGATTTTAATAAAAAAATTCAAAATCAAGAATATAATAAAATTAATTTTGAAGATAGTTTAAAAAAAAATATTGGTAATATTATTGAAACTATAGAAGTAGATGGACCTACAAGAATATTATATATTGTAGAGAATAATGTTGAATTAGTAATTCCAAATAATAAAATAATAAATAATAATATAATAAATAATAATATAATAAATGATACAAATATAAAAAAACTACCAAAAATCTATTTTGTTTATAAGGAGAATATGAATGTAATAGAAGAATATATTGATTCATTAAATATTATAGAAGAATGTATAGAATTGGATGATATAAATAAATATTATAATAAAGATGATATATTTATATTTGGTCAAATGTGGTTAGATATTGATTCAAATAAACAACTCATAGAAAATCATAATTTTATTTTTTTAAATGTTGAAATGTTATCAGAATCAACTAGATTTAATCATATATTAAAATTTTTAAAAAATAATATAACTATTATTGATTATTCTAAAAATAATATTGATATTATGAATTCTAAAATTAAGGAATTAAATATAAATTATTCTAAAAAAATATTTCATCTACCTTATCAATTTAATAAAAATGAAAATGAAATTTTAAAAAATGATGAAGATAAGTATGAATATGATATAGGTATTATAAATGCTATTACAAAAGTCGACAAAAGTAATGATGATAAATTAATTTATAAAAGAAATATAATATGGAATTTAGTTCAAAAAGAAAATTGGAAATATATAAATATTTTAGGTTGGGGTAAAGAAAGAGATAAAATAATTAGTAAATGTAAAATAATACTAAATATACCAGTGCTAAATATATATAATATATATGAATATATAAGATGTGATAGACTATTATTTGCTAATAAAATTATAATATCAGATAAAAGTTATAAACAAGATTTACTCGATATTAAAGATTATGTTATATGGGAAGATTTTGATAATATAATTACAAAAGCAAAATATGTTTTAGAAAATTTTGATAAATTCAATATAAAAAAAGATTTATCAAAAATAATTGATAATAGAAAGATTGAATTAAACAATTTTAAAAATATTATTTATAATGAAAATGAAAATGATAATATAGATGATGATGGTCTAAGTAATTATCTATTAGTAACTACTACATATAAAAATAATTTTACATTAATGGAATTATTTTATAAATTCTATAAAAAAGTTTGGAATCCAACTAATTTTCTGTTTATAGTAGGAAATACAGAAGAAGATAAAAATAAAAATATTGGTATAATTAATGATACACTGGGTATAGAGTTAATATTATTACATAATATTATTTTTCCAAAATATCCGACAGTAAGCAATGGAACATTGTATAAATATGATAATATATATGTGTATATATACGATACGTCATTAAAATATAAAACTAATTTTACTTGGGATAGAACGAGAGATTTTTTGTTAAAAAACTTACACAATGGATTAGAAAGTATTGGTCATCCAATATTTAAGCATAAATACTATATTAATGTGGATAACGATGATCTATTATATACACAAGACCCCAAATATACACTAGAAAATAATTTAAATAAATTCCATACGTTAGAATATATTCCTGTTGAAAAATTTAATATAAATAATAAAATGAAATTTATTTCGTGTTCTTATTACTATATACATAAATCGAATAACGCAAGTTTGATAAATAATCAACATAAATTTTGTAGATTTATTAATTATAAACAACCTTTTGGAAATTGTCATCATAAAATGGAGGAAATACATGAAAAAACAGATTATGAAACTTGTCATAATTTTGATATAAACAATATTACACATTGTTGCTATGCTTTTGGATGTCCGTCATTGGAAGCACTGGTTAATGAAAAACACTGGCAACAAACGATGTTTATTGATGGTAAAATGAGTATGAGTTTGGATACTACAGAAGAAAAAATAAAGGAAGATTTTTATAAATATTATTCGTATGAGAGTTTAACTGAAGAGGAAAAAAATAATATACCTATTATTGATTATTCTAAAAGTATTATTGATAATATAAAAAATGATAATATAAAAAAAGATAATATAGATAATATCAATAAATATTTAGTATGTATATTAACATCATATTCAATAGACTTATTAAAAATAAGTATACAGTGTGCACTAAATCAAATTTATACTAATTTTGATGTATATATTATTGTAAATACATTAGATGAAACTTATTTTGATAAAGTATTAAATTTAGTTAAATCAAATTTTAAAGATAAAATACAAGATGTAATTAAAACAGAAAGTAATGGAAAACCTGGGAAAGGGCATAATTCTGTTATAGAAGTTTTTAAAAAAAGTCATTATGATTACTTAATAATATGTGATGGTGACGACTTCTTATATCCAACATCTATATCCAGAATAAATAATTTAGTTAAAACAAATATGTATGATGTAATTACTTTAATAGGAAATCCTGCTAGAATTTCTATAAAATTATTAGAATATAATGAAAATATAAAGGAAAGAATAAAAACTGTAAAGTTTCAAAAAAGTATTATGATAGAAAAAGGAGTTGATTATTTGTCATCTTTATCTTCTGAATTTAATAACACATTAGCCACTCCATGTAGATTATTTTTTATAAATAAAAATACTGCTTCAAAATACAATAAATTATATGATGAAGATATGTATATATATGATGATTATAAAGCATTTTTAAATATTTATAATCAATATATAATTAATGAAAACAAAATTTGTTTTTTAAATGATCAATATATTTACTTATATAATAATTTTAATCCGATATCAGTTTCTAAAAATGTTGGTGAAAAAAAAAAAAAACAATTGTATGATTTGAATATTTATCAGTCATATAATATAGACAATCTTAATGTAGAAAAAATAAATATATTTAATAATGTAGAAATTTCTGATTCTGAAATAAAAATTATAGATCATTTTGAAACGAGTATAATAGATTTATATAGACAACATTATGAAAAAAATCATTATAATTTATATGAATATAATAAAATTAATTCTGTTAATACTGAATATATTACATTTATCGATAATGGAACAAATTGGGATTATAATTCAATAAATAATAATTCATTAAGAGGTACCGAAAATGCTATATATAATTTATCATCATGTTTATCATGTAATAACATTGTGAATGTTTTTACTAACGGAGGTATAAAACATAATTTAAAACATAATTTATATTATGATAATATAAATAATATTACTAATACCAAAAGTTCAATAATTATATTCCAAGGAGTACCACGTATTAATTTAGAAAATTTAAATAATATTCGTAAGTATATTTATCAGCAACATGATATAACAGTACAATTCATCAAAAAAAATTACAAAAATAATATTTTTGATAAATATATAAATAAATATATTTTTGTAAGTAATTGGCAAAAGAATAGATACGAACAATATTATTCATTAGATAAAAATAAATGTGTTGTTATTCAAAATGCAATCAATCCAAAATTAGAATTATTATTAGAAAAAAATATAACTTATAAAAAAGAATTATCGTTAATATATATTAGTTCACCTTACAGAGGATTAAATCTTATTATACCTTTATTTAATAAATTATTAAAAAAATATCCATATTTAAAATTAAAAATATTTTCTAGTTTACAATTAGAAAATAAAAATAAAAATTTTGAACCACTTGATTTGAATTATTTGAATAAAAATATTAAAAATGGTGACTTAATTTATAAAAAATTATATGAAGAATTTATTGAACACAGTAGTATTGATTATTATGCTTCTGTTCCACAGCATATATTATTTGAACATTTAAAATTATCAATGATTTTATTTTATCCTAATATTTTTCCAGAAACATGTTGTACTTCAATATTAGAAGCAATGACATGTAGGTGTTTTGTAGTATCATCCGATTTAGGAGCTTTAAAAGAAACTTCTAATAATTTCGCCTTCTTATATGATCCATGTATCGATGTTAATCATTATAATATAAAAGTAGAAGATTTTATAAATAATCCTTATTATTTTACAATAAATGATTTATCTAATAATTACATAAATAATATGATAGACAAAACAAGTGAATTATTACAAAATTATAATACAAAAGAATGTCAAAATTATTTAGATTTGCAACAAGAATACATTAAAAATAATTGTTTATGGATACATAAAAAACAACAATTTGATTTTATATGAAATTTATATTTAAAATTATAAATTTTATTTATATTATAAATGTTTGATAAATTAAATTTATTAAAAAAACATAATTTTTATCCAGATGTTATATTTGATATTGGAGCTCATAAAGGATTGTGGACATTAGATATGATGAATATTTATCCATCATCATTATATAAATTATTTGAAGCAGGAGATTATAAAGAATTAAAAAATTTAAAGAAATTTATTAATATAGAAATTTTTAATAATATAATACTAAATGAAAATGATGGTTATGTAGATTGGTATGAAAATGAAAGTACTGGTGATTCAATTTATAAAGAAAATACTAATATATATGAAAATATAAAAAGTATTAAAAAAAAATGTATTTCATTAAATTCATTTATTGATGAAAATGAAATAGATTTAAAATCTAAGAAGATTTTTATGAAAATCGATTGCCAAGGTGCTGAAATATCAATTTTAAAAGGTTCATCATATTTATATGAAAATTTAGATTTTATTTTAATTGAAATGCCGCTTTTTGGAGAATATAACAGAAATGTAGATAATTTTTATGAACATATTAATTTTATGGATTCTATTGGATTTATTCCATTTGAAAAGATAGAGTCTCATTATTTAGATAAGTTTAATTTTCAGATAGATTTACTATTTGTAAAAAAAAAAAGTAAACATTTTATTAATTTTATTAATAAACCATGTATATATTCAATTATGTTAAGTAATTTTGAAAGAACTCATGTTATTAATTATGTTAAAAAACAAAAAGATATAAATCCTAATTTTAAAGTTATCGATATTGGTGGTTCTGCTGAATATACATCTTGGTCATATCCTATTATAGATTACATAGTAGATATAAATTCACCGCAACAAAATAAAAAAAATATAAAATTTTTTAAATTAAATGTTAATTATGATAAAGATTGGGATGTGCTAATAAATTATGTTAATGAAAATGGAAAATTTGATTTTTGTATTTGTTCTCATATTATTGAAGATATATCATTACCTCAAGTATTATTAAATAATTTAAAATATATTGCTAAAGAAGGATTTATTGGCATACCAACAAAATATATAGAATTATCTAAAATAGAAGGAGATTATATGGGATATATTCATCATAGATGGATTTATACAATTAAGAATAATATATTAAACGGATTTCCTAAAGTTAATTTTATTGATTATGATGAAGATTTAATTAAAATTGGTAAAAAATCTAATTTTATTGATTTAAGTTTTTTTTGGAAAAATGATATTAATTATAATATCATTAATAATAATTATCTAGGTCCAAATAAACCCAGTGTTATCCAATATTATAAAGAATTAATTAATGATGATATTGATATTTTAAATAATAATAAACATTATAATTATCATATTTATACCATTGAGAATTATAGTAATATTAATGGTGATTTTATAAGTGTTATAATTCCAATTGAGAATATTCTTTATTCATTAAAATTAATGGAAAATAAAGGTTTTATACCCTTTGATTTTATTGATGATATTGATGATAAAAATATTGGTAAAATAGAATTTAAAATATTATTTATAAATAAATCACATAATTATAATAAATTAGTAAATGATTGTATTAAATCATTCTAAAATATTAATTTAATTAAGTAAATTTTATATATATATTCTTTTTTTCATAATATATTTAAATATATTTCTATCTAATAATTTTTTTTCTTTCTTTATTAAAGTATTCTTTTCATATTTTAAAGCAATAGCAATCATAAATAATATAGCAATATCATTATCATTATAAAAGTCATTTGATAATACACATATTTCATTTAATATTTTATCATTTGTTTTATCAGGATGTGTTTTCATCATTATATATTTATATATTTCTCTTTGAAATTTAGAAATGTATTGTATTTCTTCATTACATAAATATAAATTAGGATTGATATGAAAGTTTGAATTAATATTAGTAATATTAATATTTTCTTCATTTTCTATTTTCATTATAGTTTTTTTTATTTTTTTATTGTTTTCACTTTTGTTTTCACTTTTATTATTATATATAGATTTATTATTATTTATATATATATTTTTATAATATAAATAATTATAATAGTATATAATAATTATTTGGAAATATAAATCTACTATATTAGATGTATTTTTAGATATTAAATTAAATTTAGTATTATCTA
>TARA_B110000208_G_scaffold50147_1_pt1 | contig 13899 bp, 10 predicted proteins | sample TARA_B110000208 | Tara Oceans TARA_B110000208 (sample SAMEA4397426) | marine metagenome | biome: Polar Biome; feature: [SRF] surface water layer (ENVO:00010504); material: water (ENVO:00002006), including particulate matter (ENVO:01000060) such as... | depth 5 m
GAAAATCGATCGAAAATCCGTCGTTAATTGACGAGGGTGATGAAAAGTAAGTGCTAGAGCCATATTCATTTTATTAGATTGCGATCACCACAAGCCTGTGCTGACGTCATAGATGCGCTAGCCAAGAGCGGACATGCAATGCAACCAGATAACGAAATGACCGACCGAGGTAATATCATGCTTGTCTAACAGGTTAAAAAAAGGTTCTAACAATGCTCAAGAAAAATGCGAGTTATGATATCAATGGTTTTTTTATCGAGAAGAATTTTTTCGTCGTGGGAGACGTTAGCTGATCAATAATCAAACAACCAACATTTTCGATCAGTGGAGATTGGAGAAACCCGAACAGCTTCGTCGCCACAAACTGGTGAAAATGAGTGGCTTGAGTCATCGTAAATATTTCAGTGGTAGCGCTAGCCGCGTCGTGTTTTTTGAATCAGTACCTTCTAAAAAATTATGGCATTTGATTGGCGGAGTTTTTGGTGACGAAATTCGATTCCACAACAAGCAGTTATTTTTTAATCCTGTGAATTCGGCGCAACTTGCTTACGGGCATCGCGATCTTAAGTACAGCGGTCTGTCGGTTGCTATCCAGCAACGCGTACTCAAATAGGTGCTAAGTCTGCATTGCCGAATTCCGCTGATTGCCGAAACCGGGCTTGTGCTCGTGCCGGGCAGCCAATGTCGCTGGTACACGCAATAAGAATTCATGACGCGATCCAAGGTGGTTTTCGAGGTGCCGCTACCTGACGAGCATTACATCGGTTTAGACGTTGGCGACCTGCTCGTTTTTAATGCCCAGATGATTCACAGCGGTCATTACAACAACACAACTGAAAGAAAAGCACTCGACCTTTGAATCGGTAGACGCCACGAACTGTTTTCTGATTCCGTTGACGTTAGTGTCTTTCCGTCTCAAGAGGCGATGCGAGACCTGTCAAATCAACGGTGGTATCTGTAGCAAAAATCTTGCCTGGATTCAAAATCCCTTTAGGGTCCAAGGCTTGTTTGATGGTCTTCATGATCGTAATTTCCTCAGGGCTACGAGATAAAGGTAAATATTTGATTTTTTGTACACCGATGCCGTGTTCCGCGGAAATTGATCCGCCGCGTGTTGTGAGACCGGCATAGACGGTATCCTGAATTTCTGATTTTGCTTCGGCGGACTTGTCGCCAACGCCGACGATGATGTGTAGATTGCCGTCACCAAGATGCCCGAATATCATGCAAGTATGGTTTGGCCAACGTTTGCTTAGCTTTTGCTTGAGTTCCTCCACATAGGACTCCATGTGATCTAGCGAAACGCTGACATCAAATGTGACAATAGGGCTGTTTTGTCCTACCTGACCAACATCATCTCGAATAGCCCACATCGCATTTCGCTCAGCTTGGCTTTGGGCGATAACCGCATCAACAATGACTTCGTCTTCAAGTGCTTTAGCGAGCGCTTCCAGAAACCGCTCATTATCTGTCTTGATGTTGCCCCCAAGCGCTTCTAAGAGAATGTAGTAATTGTATTGTTGAGCTAACGGGGGTGTTGCTTTTGCTGGCGGTGAAGTGACGAGGTTGTAGTAATCGCTCCAGAGAACTTCGTATGCGCTTAGAGACCCGCCAAGGGCGGTATCGATATAGTTTAGAAAGGTGGTTACTTGAGAGAAGCTGTTCACGGCAATGAAGGCCATGTCTTGGCTGACAGGTGCCGGCTGTAATTTTAAAACCAGCCTTGTAACGATACCTAAGGTTCCTTCGGCGCCGATAAACCATTGCTTTAAATCATAGCCGGTATTGTTTTTGATGATTTTGTTCATTGATGAAATGATCGTGCCATCTGCGAGTACAACTTCCATACCAAGCACCTGGTCCCGCATCATTCCGTACCGAATGACTCTGTTGCCACCTGCGTTTGTCGATACGTTGCCGCCGACGGTGGCTGAGCCACGAGCGCCTAAATCCAAAGGAAACATCATGCCGACTTTTGCCGCTTGTTCCTGAACGACCTGTAGCGATACACCTGCTTGCACAGTCATGGTTCGAGACTGCAGGTTGATATCTTCAATTTTGTTCATCCGCTCAAGTGAAACGGCGACCTCACTGGTATCAGAGTGGGTCGCATTAACCAGCCCTGTTAGGCCGCCATGGGGGATGACACTCTGGCCCTGTTCATTGCAAATTTTCAGTATGCTTGAGACTTCCTGCGTACTTGATGGTCTCAAAAGTGCTGCGGGCTTGGCGCCAGCGGGAAAGTGCCGTTCGTCCAGTGCTGTGCCGGTAATTAGACTACCTTCGGACAGGTTTTCGGATAAGGTTTCTAAAGCGATCGACATCTTATTCTCCTTTTCTTTTGAGAACATACTACCCGAATTCGAATTTAAAGAGCCAGATCGGGCTTGTTTAGGCTACCAATTTGAAGTAATAGTAGTTACCGAATTGATGAGATTGTCAAAAATCTAATATCTACCTAAGATATTGTGATTACAAGCGCCGTCAGAAGAATCATCCGAGGAGAAGAAGATGAGTGAAGCCGTAGCGATACCCGACTTTCAGAATGCGTATGATATGCCGATTGAGGATATTGACGTTAGTGATCCAATGATGTTCAAGGCCAACGCGTTTTGGCCCTATTTTGAACGGATGCGCAAAGAAGACCCGGTGCATTACTGCGCAAACAGCCCCTTCGGACCCTTTTGGTCCATCACCAAATTCAATGACATCATGGAGGTCGAAAAGAACCATGAAGTCTTTTCATCTGAAACGGGCGGCATTACCATTTTTGAGAGGATGGATGATTTTAAAACCTCCAGCTTCATTCAAATGGATCCACCCAAACACGATGTTCAACGCAAGAGTGTAACGGGGGTCGTTGCGCCGTCGAACCTCTCCTTGATGGAACACATTATTCGCGAAAGGGCGGGTAAAATCCTCGACGAACTGCCCATCGGAGAAGAGTTTAATTGGGTCGACAGAGTCTCAATTGAATTGACGACACAAATGCTGGCGACCTTGTTTGACTTTCCTTTTGAAGATCGTCGCAAACTGACCTATTGGTCAGATATGGCAACATCATCTGCGCTAAATGGTGGAACGACACCAGAAGACGTGCGGCGTGCAGCGTTGATGGAATGCCTTGAAGTGTTTACGGGCCTTTGGAATGAACGCGTCAACCAACCACCGGGCAATGATTTAATATCAATGCTTGCGCACAATCCTGAAACTCAGAATATGGATCCAATGGAATACCTCGGTAACTTGATTCTGCTCATCGTGGGTGGCAATGATACGACACGAAACTCAATCACCGGTGGTGTGTACTTTCTGAATCAGAATCCGGCTGAATATGACAAGTTGAGAAATAATCTTGATCTTATTCCTTCCATGGTTTCTGAAATTATTCGTTATCAAACGCCTTTGGCGCACATGCGTCGAACAGCAACCCAGGATTATAAAATTCGAGACAAAGTCATCAAGAAAGGTGACAAGGTTGTGATGTGGTATGTATCAGCCAACAGAGATGACGAGGTGATCAGCAACCCTGACGCATTTTTAATTGATCGAGATCGTGCTCGACATCACATGTCCTTTGGTTTTGGTTTGCACCGTTGCATGGGTAATCGATTAGCCGAGATGCAATTAAAAATTGTCTGGGAAGAAATTATGAAGCGGTTCAGTAGAGTAGAGGTCGTCGGCGAGCCTGAACGTGTTCAATCCTGTTTTGTTAAGGGATATGAGACACTGCCTGTCATTCTGCACCGATAGTCATATACTTTACTTTCATAGGGTGGGAGCCTAACGGCGTTCCACTTTGTGAAGGTTTTTCCAAATCATATTTGCAAACCATCTTCTCATGCGCCAAATCGAAAACTTTTGGCCAGACGGTGTCGCGAGCTTGTTCGAGTAGGCCTTGTTCATTCACATCAAGTGCGGCGACTTAATATCCTTGCGCCGCCAAGTTGCGAGTTGCGAGCCGACCCATACCGCTGCCCGTACCAATCACTAAAATCAATGCCTGTTTCACGTTTTCTGCCGAGTCAGAATATTCTGAACCTGTCTAATAAATGCTGATATACCAGCGGGTACCGATGTACACCCGGATATCGATTGTTATGTTTATCAAAATTGATAACGGAAATTCTGTTTTAGGTGCGCCTAGAAACGGCAAAAATGCGGTCTAGTCGTAAAGGGCAACGAATCACATTGCGATCATTTTCTATCGGATATGACGCTTTAAACAGGCCGTAGTCGCAACGGAACGCGCCTGGTCGAACGTTATCCGAGTACTTTGTAACCACGCCCTTGAAGACAGTTTTGAATAACCTGAGTTTTTTTATTTTCAGCTTCGCGGCTACCCCGCGCTGAACCGGCGACTGCTCCTACGCCAGCGCCTTTTGCTGCTGAACTACCGTCGCCAACAATTGCGCCAATGGCACCGCCAATGACCGCCCCACGGGTACCACGTTTTGCAATCGTCTTACCGGTATTCACTTGTTGCGAGTAGACCTCGCATTCCGCTAAGTCTTGTTGATACATTTGTTCGTTAACCCCTTTCATGTCGACGATGACCTCATCACTTGCACATGCGCTAAGAATCAGGACGAGTGGTATTACATAGGCGCTATTTTTATTCATTTTGTGGGTTTTCTGCTCAGTGATTGGAATGATTTTTTATCAACTGAGTTTAGAAAGCGCTTGCTGAACATGAGATGAACCCGCTGTCTTATCGAAAAGGTGAGTCCTGTAGGGCGCTCAGTTGATCCTTCTACCTGAAGTCGATATGTTGCTGTATTGAAATTTGATCTAATGAGTAAATAGATGACTGAAATCTACAGCTACGGTCCCTTAGTTGGCCTGATTGGTACATGGCGTGGATCAAACGGGATGGATAAATCACCCGAAAAAGACGGCTTACAAGATAACCCCTATCACGAAACGATTGTTTTTGAAGCAATAGGCGATGTCGAGAATGCTGAGACACAGGTTATTACCGCATTGCATTATCAACAGGTGGTTCAACGTAAGTCGAATAACGAAGTGTTTCATCATGAAACAGGTTATTGGATGTGGGATGAGTCGACTGGCGTGCTGATGCACTCATTGGCCATTCCCCGTGGCGTCACGATCTTGGCGGGTGGTAAACACAGCGGCGAATTAGAATCTGACGGCAGTATTCTGCTCGAAGTCCAAGCGTCTTTAGAGGATCCAGATTGGCATATTTGCCAATCACCTTTCATGATGCAGAGAGCGAAAACAACCGCATTTAGACACCGCATATCTTTGAAGGATGCGAAGCTGTCCTACCATGAAACGACCACAGTCGATATCTACGGAAGGATCTTTGAGCATACCGATGAAAATGTGCTCGAGCGCGATGCATAAGGCCTCAAAAGCGGCCTATTATTAACCTCTCGAAAAATCTACAAGGACTGATCCATGATCGACATTGAAGCGCTGTTATCGAGCCTGCTATTAGAGGAAAAGGTAAAGCTAGTAGCCGGAGAAAGTTTTTGGCGTACGCACCCCATTGAGTCCGCGGCTATCCCTGTGCTGAAAGTCAGTGATGGCCCAAATGGGGTTAGGGGCGACGGTGGTGTTGCGGCGGCTTCGTTTCCCGTTGGCATATGTATGGCATCGACCTGGAACAAGGCGCTGATACAGCGAGTTGGCGATGCCATTGCGGACGAAGCGAAGAGTAAGGACGTTCAAGTTGTGCTGGGGCCAACGATTAACCTTCATCGGACGCCACTTGGCGGCCGAAATTTCGAGTGTTATTCGGAAGACCCTTATTTATCCGGGATGCTTGCATCGGCCTTTACTGATGGCATACAAGCCAAAGGGGTAGGTGCCTGTTTGAAACACTATGTCTGTAATGACTCAGAGTTTGAGCGACACACCATCTCTGTTGAAGTGGACGAGCGAACACTGCGAGAGGTGTATCTTCGCCCCTTCGAAATAGCCATTGAGCGCAGCCAGCCCTGGACTGTGATGGCCTCTTATAATCGCATTAATGGCATCTATGCCTGCTCACATGATGCGCTTGTCAACAATGTCTTAAAGAAGGAATGGGGTTTCGACGGACTGGTAATATCTGACTGGTTTGCAGCGAAGGAAACCATTGAAAATGCGCTAGGGGGTTTAGATTTGGAGATGCCAGGCCCCGCTGTTGCTTGGGGTGCGGAGCTACTCAAGGCGGCTCAAGAGGGCGATGTACCCGAGTCTGTGATTGACGACAAGGTGCGACGCTTGTTGCGGGTGTTAGAGCGAAGTGGTCGGTTTGAAGATCCTGTCGAGAAGCCAGAGCTCGGTGTGGACAAGCTAGAACATCAAAAAATTGCTTATCAAGCTGCGGTTGAAGGGATGGTGCTGCTAAAGAATGAGCAGGTGCTGCCGCTGAAGAAGGATGATTTGAACAAGATTGCCGTGATTGGCCCGAACACCAAAAGCTTCCGAATTATGGGCGGTGGTTCCTCATCGTTACGACCCCATTACGTCAAATCCCCCCTTGATGTGCTACAAGAAACCTTGCAGGCAAGTGAGGTTCGTACTGCAATAGGATGTACGACCCACAAATTTATTCCTGAACCTGAGCGAGATTTATTGTCACCTGCCGTTGGCAGTAATGCCAAAGGGCTACGTGGTGAATTTTACCAAGGCGATATCGGTTCTGAAATGCTCGGCGAGCGTGTTATTGGAGCCGCGACCATTCATATTGGCGGCAAAATGGCCGCCGCTCAATCTGCTCGATTCGACGGGTTTTATGCGGCATTAGACAGTGGCGAATATGAGTTTGGCTTGCTCTCGACCGGCCAAGCAAGAATGTATGTTGATGAGAAACTAGTGATAGACAATTGGCAGCATACTGAAGAGGGAGAGGCCTTCTTCATGCAAGCAACGTCGGAAAAGACCGCAAAGATTTCTCTACAAGCAGGCGCGACGGTTTCAATGCGAATTGAATTTAAGGTTGATGCTTCAAAGACATTCAAAGCACTCAGATACGGTGTATTGGCACCACAGCCCGAGGACAGTATTGCTGAAGCAGTTGAATTGGCGAGAGAATCAGACGCCGTCGTGTTAATGGTGGGTACCAATGATGACTGGGAAACGGAAGGCAATGATCGAGAGACGTTATCACTGCCTGGGCAGCAAGATGAACTAATACGCCGAGTACTTGAAGTCAATTCGAATGCGGTGATTGTCAATAACAGCGGCGCGCCGATAAGCATGCCTTGGTTCGATCAAGCGCCTGCCGTCATTCAAAGTTGGTTTCCGGGGCAGGAGTTTGGTAATGCCCTAACAGATATTCTGTTGGGTGCTGCAAATCCATCGGGGAAGCTGCCCATCACGTTCCCTGAGCGATTAGAGGATACGCCAGCATTTACCAATTACCCGGGCGAGTTTGGCCGTGTGCATTACGGCGAAGGTTTGTTTGTCGGTTACCGGTGGTATGAATCAAGGGATATCAAACCGCTCGTACCCTTCGGGCATGGTCTTTCCTATACGACCTTCAAATACTCAGAGCTGTCCGTGTCGAACACAAAGGTAGGCTTGCAACTCTTGAACACAGGTGGGTATGCAGGTTACGAGACTGTTCAGGTATACATCGAAGCGATTAACGCAACGGTATCTAAACCAAAAATAGAGTTAAGGGGATTTGAAAAAATTCACCTCGAGCCTAACGAAAGCAAAACCGTTGAGGTACAGCTTGACCACCGTGCTTTCGAATACTGGAATGAGCTTAGCTCGGCTTGGGAAGTGCTAGCGGGTGATTACGCGGTTCATGTCGGCAGTTCGTCCCGCGATCTTAGGTTGCTCGGTCACATTGAGATAAAAGCGTAACGAGATATGAAACTTAAACACAGTAATATCGAAACGCACTATCTCGATTCGGGTGGCGATGGAAGTCCATTTATACTCGTGCATGGATTTACAGGTTCTTTGCTTGATTTTCTTGACGAATTTGAGGGTTTAGCGCATCACAGAAGAACAATTTTGTTGGATCAGCGAGGGCATGGCGAGAGTACGAACTCGGGTAACTTAAATGACTATTGCCTGGATGTTTTGGTTGATGATTTGATTAGTTTTATCGAAACCCTAAAATTGCCGCCTGTTGATATTCTTGGCCACTCCTTGGGTGGAATGGTTGTGATGAGGGCTATATTAAAACGACCTGAGCTCTTTCGCTCCATGGTACTAATGGATACCTCTGCGCAAGCCCTGCAGATGGGTGCGAAGTTGTCAGACAGGTTGATTAAAAAAATACAAAATGACGGGGTTCAGGTGCTTGTTGACTATGTCGATCAAACTAACCCATCGGTTGAGGTGCAAAATGGTATTGATCGATTAGGCGAATCTGAACATCTAGATAGGATACGAACTAAGTTGGTACAAATGGACTCGCAAGCATTCTTTGGATTGCGCGATGAGTTGGGCATGCAACAAGGGGTACTATCGCAGTTGTCACAAGTAATTGTTCCAACCACGATTCTTGTTGGTGCAGCGGACAAGCCTTTTCGAATTGCCTCTGAGAAGATGGCTAATGAGATAGGTGGCTCGAAATTGGTTGTCGTATCTGATGCAGCCCATTCACCTCAATACGAGAACCGAGATGCTTGGTATGATGCCCTGCAAATACACTTTGAATCTATGAATACCTGACAGACGAACCTTAGAACACCTTTACTAATACTTTTCTTTGGCGACGAAACGAACGACCTTGCTGAATAACGTTTTTTAAACATAACAAAAGGAATAAGAGTTTGGATTACAAACATATACGACTTGAAATTAATAATAAGATTGCTGTTCTCACCCTTGACGCACCTGAAGTATTGAACGCATTGTCAGCGGACATGGTGACCGAGATATCACACGGTATCAGTGAAACATTAAAGCCTGATAGTGGCGTTCGTTGTTTGGTCATGACCGGTGAAGGTCGTGCTTTTTGTGCGGGAGCTAATCTGTCTGCAAGGGGACAGCCAACAGGTATGCCACCTGCAGGCCATGTGCTTGAAACGCACTACGCGCCGGTTATGAATAAGCTACGTAATCTGCCGTTTCCTTTTGTGACAGCAGTGAATGGTCCTTCGGTGGGCGTGGGCATGAGTTTTGCGATGATGGGAGACATGGTGCTCGCATCTGAAGATGCTTATTTTCTGCAAGCATTCGCTAACATTGGCTTGGTCCCAGATGGCGGCGCAACCTATCTGTTGCCGCGGCTAATCGGGTGGGGACGTGCGCTTGAGTTGTCAATGATGGCGGAAAAACTTCCCGCAAAAACCGCACTCGAATGGGGTCTTATAAACCGCTGTGTGGCTGCCGAAGATCTGATGCCTGAGGCAATGAAAATCGCAGAGAAATTTGCTAACGGACCAAAATCACTTGGCTTGATTCGCCAGGCCTACTGGCAAAGTTTGGAAAACAGTTTTGCGGAACAGATTCAGGTTGAAACGAATCTTCAAACGCAGGCGGGTAGGACCTTTGATAATCAAGAGGGTATTGCTGCGTTTCTCGAGAAGCGTTCTGCCAAATTCGAAGGGCGTTGATTCGCCCATAAGTTAGCTTAGCTGGCTTAGCGTAGCTTTTCATCAAACCGTCGCTGAGTGGCCGATTAAAACCACTCAGCAAGTTTGTTTGTCACAACCGGTGTGATGTTAAACGATATCGACCAATCAGGACCAAAGACATCGCCTTGCTCTAAAAAGTAGTTAAAATCAGCTTGTAGTTTCCATGGTCGTCCACCCATGACAACTGTCTTTCCAACCGCCAAGCTCATGGGGACTGTCCACTGCTCTGACGCCCAGTCATAGCTGATAATAGGGTAGGAACCAACATTCCAGCCACCGCCAGGTAGGTACGCGAAGAAGATGTTGACCGTTGTGAGACTGACGTCTTCAACGATGTCATCCGAACCTGCTACATCCCATTGATGATTGACGAGTGTTCCATAAACCGCCGTCTCAGTGACCTTGCCAAGAAACAGTTCTGGCCCTAAAGTCCATTTGTCGCGTCCCAGGGCATCTTCTGTTGCGGTTGGTATTGACGCGATGATTCCGATGCCAGTCAACACACCCGTTGCACTTGTTTTCGCGTAGATAAGATCAAATCCGATATCGCCCATGCCTGACTCAGAATCAAAATCAGACTGTATTGGATCGAAGACGGGCATATCGCTGACCAATGGTACGGCGGGACGCCAGATAATCTTGTCGCCATTTTCTAATGGGAAGGGCAGTGAAGGTTGAAACAAGGTGGTGAAGCCGGTCTCGCTATTGGCGTCGGGTAGACGACCTTCGTATTGGGTGAAAGTGTTTTTGAATGTTAGGCTCGCAAGTGCGGTATTAGGGTTTGCTAACTCTCTGGCAATTTCATCCGCTGATTTCTCGGCCATCGCTGGCAAATGTAGTAGCGAAAAGACGAATATTACGATCAGTTTTGTCGTCTTTCGCATTAGTTAATTCCGATTAACACAGCCGTTAGCATAATGGCACTGACGATCAAACACAACGCTATCGTTAGTTAGGTTTTATCTAAAATGGCAGCAAAAAAAAGAGAGGCGAAAACCTCTCTTTTTTTGTTCGTTACATTACTTCCGGACTAGTTCGATGTGGGTACATCTGTGAACGGGATACCCTTATCAACCCTGACGTCCTGCGGTAAACCAAGCACACGTTCGGCAATAATGTTTGCCATGATCTCATCGGTACCGCCGGCAATTCTTAAACCCGGAATACTCATATAGGTACCCTGGAATAAATTTGCCATCTCGTCGCCATCAGGATCTAAAACAATACCTGCCTGTTCCATTAGATCCATGGCAAAGGACGCTAGGTCTTGAGACTTAGGTGCTCCTACCAATTTACCAATGCTATTTTCAGGACCCGGTATCTCCCCCTTTGACAAAGCGGTCATAGACCGATAGCCAGTAAACTTGAGACCTGACTCCTGCACATACCAATTGGCCAGCTGGGCTCTAACGTGCTTGTCTTCGATCGCAGGCTTGTCATCGATATTGATTCTGTTGGCAAGATCCATCGCTGTTTTAAAGCCCGCAGCGCCGCCGCCGCCGCCAATCGATGCGCGTTCGTTCATCAGGGTTGTTAAAGCAACCTGCCAGCCTTGACCAACTTCGCCTAAACGTTGGGCATCCGAGACGCGTACATCGGTGAAATAAACTTCATTGAAGCCCGAAGCGCCTGACATCTGTTTAATGGGTTTGATTTCAATACCCGGGCTTTTCATATCCAGGAAGAAATAGCTGAGTCCCTGATGTTTCGGCAGGTTTGGATCAGTTCGCAACACAATAATGCCGAAGTCGGAATATTGTGCACCGGAAGTCCAGATCTTCTGGCCATTAATTATCCAGTCGTCGCCATCTTTTTCCGCTTTCGTTCTTAGCGCAGCAAGGTCCGATCCTCCAGCGGGTTCACTGAAAAGTTGGCACCAGATTTCCTCACCGCTGGCGAGTTTTGGCAGATAGCGTTTTTTCTGCTCTTCGGTCGCCCAAGTTTGTAGGGTGGGTGCTGCCATACCCTGTCCGATACTAAATACGCCGACATTGGGTGCTGCTATTTTAGCTTCTTCCTGATTCAGGATGACTTGCTCAATTGCGTTGGCGCCGCGGCCGCCGTATTCCTGCGGCCATCTGACACAAGCCCAGCCTGCGTCCGATTTCCGTTTCTGCCAGAGTTTGGCTTTTTGCATGTCGGTTAAGCCGTCAAGATCCGCTTCCGATGGAGCGTTAGCGTTTAACCAGGCGGCAGCTTCTATTCTAAATGTTGCTTCTTCTGCTGAGTCATTAAAATCCATGGTCTACTCCTTAAGCGACGTTCTGTTGTTGGACGGCCGTGATTAATTTATCTTGCCATTGGGACTCACTGCCGATGTTGACCGACAAGAGCTTGGCGCGACGATAATGAAATTGGCAATCAAATTCCCAAGTGAAACCCATTCCGCCATGGGTTTGTATGTTTTCCTTCGAAGCAAAGTAGTAGGCCTGGATGCCTGCAACACGGGTCGTTGCAGCTGCGATAGGAAGTTCATCAGCTGTGGTATCAAGCGCCCATGCGCCGTAATAGCAGTTTGATCTTGCGAGTGTATTTTTAACATACATATTTGCAAGCTTGTGCTTGATTGCCTGATAGCTCGCAATAGAGCGACCGAATGCAAAGCGACCGAGTGCATATTCCTTGGCCATGATGAGTGCAGCATCAGAGCCACCGGTTTGCTCCCAAGCAAATAAAATGGCGGCGCGATTGAAAATATTTTGAGTTGCAGCCCAACCTTGTCCTTCTTCGCCCATGACTTGGGCATCTGCATTATTAAAGGTAATTTTTGCATGGGACCTTGAGGGGTCTAAAGTGCTAATGACTTCTCTAACGACACCTGTCTGATTGAGATCAACAATGCATAAGTTCGCGCCATCGCCCTCATCTGTGCGGGTTACAACCACGGCAAAGTCAGCGATATCGCCATCCGCAACGGGTAGCTTCGTTCCTGAGACGGAACTTCCACCTGTCGTTGTTAGGTTCTTAGGGGTTGTCTGGCCTTGGGTTTCGCCTAAGGCAAAGGTACCAATTGCCTCGCCGCTTGCGAGCTTCGGTAGCCAGGTTTCTTTCTGAGTTTTCGTTCCATAGGCGATGAGCGCTTCAGTTGCGAGATAGACGGAAGAAGAGAAGGGCAGTGGTGCAACAGCTCGACCTAGTTCGTCAGCGATGACTGACAGTTCCAAGTAGCTCAAACCGAGGCCATCGTACTCCTCGGGGATCACGGTTGAGGTCCATCCCATTTCAGCTACCTTTTTCCATAAATCCCTATTAAAGGGTTCGTCGCCTTCAAGAGCGGCCCGAACGACCTTCATCGAGCAATTATCTTGAAGAAAACCTCTCGCCTGCTCACGAAGCAGATTTTGTTCTTCGGAAAATTCAAAATTCATGTGTCACATCCCTCTATCTAAAGTTGAAATTTTAAAAAAATATCCGTGGTAGCGGTATTCTGTGCTCTTCGGTTCCTTTGTAATAGAACTTACCTGACTCTGCAAGAATCGTTGCCATTGTAGCCGGCGCTTGTTCTAGACGGTGCCTCGATGAGCGCATCAGTATTTTTTCAATACCACTAAAGATACGTTTTTAGATACCCATTGAGCAAGTCACTATTTCAATACTGTGATACGCTGACCGCGTCTTTCACTTCATCAACAGATGTCAATGAGTCGCGACCAATTTCTCCATCGGGTGCTTGCCATTGGCTTGGTTTGCAGCTGTTTCATTTTGTATTGGCCGGTAAGAAACCATGGTTTTGTGTGGGATACAGTCCAATTCATGGTTGAGAACCCTTGGCTCAGAGAGCCTTCGAGCGAGGATTGGGTTGCTATGTTTACGCAAGCCCACCGCGCTAATTGGCAACCATTGGTATGGGTTTCTCACGTAATCGATTTTAAACTTTTCCGTGATGATGCTGGTTTGCACCATCTGTCGAATGTGTTTTATCACGCTATTAATACCCTATTGGTGTATTGGTTCATCCAAAAACTGCTGCCTTTGAATGCCAGAAAAAGTATATGGATAGCTTTTTGGTCTGCATTTATTTTCGCTGTTCACCCTCAACACGTGCAGTCGGTGGCTTGGCTGGTAGAGCGAAAAGATACCCTTTCAGTCATGTTTTCTTTGTTGTCCTTAGTCTGTTGGGTGAGTCATTTTCGGCATAACAGAAAGCTAAGTTTGCTGTTTTTTTTATTCGCGCTAATGTCTAAGCCCATGGCGGTGACATTGCCTCTAGTGATGATTTTACTCGATATCTACCCGCTGAAACGCCACGAGAAGCTAAAAGACATTGGGCCGCTCATTGCTGAGAAATGGTATTTTCTGCTGCTGAGTTTGGTGGTTGGCTTGTTGACACTGACGACCCAACAAA
>TARA_B110000208_G_scaffold179547_1_pt1 | contig 13884 bp, 8 predicted proteins | sample TARA_B110000208 | Tara Oceans TARA_B110000208 (sample SAMEA4397426) | marine metagenome | biome: Polar Biome; feature: [SRF] surface water layer (ENVO:00010504); material: water (ENVO:00002006), including particulate matter (ENVO:01000060) such as... | depth 5 m
CCCTTTGCATTTGCGCCGCGTTCGCGATGTCCCTCACCTCCGCGACTCGCCTCGGATTCTCACTTCCGTCAACACCCAAGTCGTACACCGCGACGACGCCGTTTTCCGATCGCGTGTACAGGGCGTTTCTTTGTTCGTCCACCAACACTTGCCGCAACGCATCAGGAGCGCGCAAACGCAGAATGCTGGGTAACAGTTTCGGCACCGCACTGTGGTGGCACGTCTTCCGGCACCGCCGCTGCCGCCACGTGTCGTTTTGCGAGTACTCCACTTCATAAAGCGCTTCGTCGTCCCCCGCGAAGAAGATTCGGCCGGTTGAGGTGCACGCGAAATCCTTCACCACCACGTCGTCCGTGGTGCAGGCGTAATCAAGCGCGTGCAGGGTCATTTGCTTCTCCGAAAAGGGAACTCTTAGAGTTGAAAACTCGCGTTGAGATGCGTACGGGTCGCGCTCGTCGCGTCCCGCGTTTCCATCGCCAGGGTTTCCATCCACGGAACCGCCCTCCGTGGCGAACGCCGCGCCCAGAAGCACGATCTCCGTGGTCGTCGCCACCACGACCAGCCGCTCTATGGTGGGCAGAAACACCCCGCGTTTCGGAACCGCGAGCGCCACGCCCACGATGGCTTGCGTCTCCCCGGCGTACTCCACGGGGACGTCGTCTAAAACGTCGAACCGCCACAGAAACAAAACGTTATCCACGGTGGCCCAGGCTCGGCCTATTTCGGGAAGCACGCCGCAGAAACACACGCTTTGGCGCTGGGAGTACCTCTCCAAAACCGACGCCGGGAGCGCGTGCGTGGTCATGGACGCGATCTCCGCGGGCCACTGTGATGTTTTTTGTAACGATGGAATGAAGAATTTTTTGATGCATAAAAAACAACCGAGGGATGGGGTTAGTGCTCCGGAAGGGCTTCGCGGGGTCTCGGGGCCGTGGGACAGGACGCACGCAGCACTGTACCACCCTTGGTGGTTTCACACCGAGTCTGAAGAAACTTGGAGTGCGCACGAGTGCGGTCAAGGGTGGTCGGCGAACGTCGGACCCGCGCTCGGGAAAAACCAAAAACCAAAAAACAAAGAGCGCGACCTACCCCGATTTGTTGGAACGCGTACGCCTCCCTCGGGCTTTCTCGGAGTAACGTCGCGAGATCCACGCCGACGGTTTCCGTTTGCAGGTTGGAAATCATACGGGCGGCTTCCTGCATGTGCTCCGCGGCTGCGAGAGGTGGGGGTGAGGGTGGGAAGGGGAAGGCGGCGTCAGAGATCGTGGGTGGATGGCGAACGATGTTTTCGCGCGCGCTTTTTTTCAACTGTAGCACGTACCCGTGCCCCCTCCGTCGCCCTCAGCCTGCGCCCCGCCCGTTGCGAACGCGGCACCGCCATCCGCACGCGAAGGTGAGGCGTACATGCCGATCGAACCGCGGCTCGATCCGCGCCTCGCGGAAGCGCTGTGGCGACCGACGGCGGGTTTTTTTTTCCTTCAACGATGTTTCAAGTTCCCTGCGGCGGCACACTTGGAACCCAAAAAGAAAAGTGTCTGTTTATCTGTTCGCTGTTGCCATTCCCACGCGCTTCCACAACGACGCGCGCGTCTTCCAACCCGTTCTCCCACCATGAGCGTCGCCAGCTTCGGCGAAGAGTAAGTAGTGTTACACGCGCGTGTGCGGTCGATATCTCCGCAGTTTCGCGGGAACGAACGCGTGAGGTCTCGGGGAAGGCATCTCCCATCCGCGCGGCGCTTGGAAAAGTCAACGAACGCGCCCGAAGTCGACGCATCTGACCCCACTCACCCACCCCAACCCCAGCCCACCCGCGCGAACGGGGCGAGCCTTGTTCAACATCGAGCACAGCAGCGTGCAGGACACGATTTATGGCAGCCAGAACGCGCAGCCGGTGCAAGGCGCCATCACACACGGAGGACGCGCTCGCGTCGCGGGTACGTCGTCGCGCTTTTCTTTTGCGTCATTTTGTTTTCGCGCGCTTCGTCCCGGACCCCAGTGGGGACGCGGGGGTCGCATCGAGAGCACAGAATACGACTACCCCCACAACCGATAAAGAAACCCGGGAACGACACATCCACCGAGCGCTTACCGCGCGATATCCCCATCACACACCCCACCCCACGCTCACCCCCCCCCATCATTCGCCGTTTCCGTCCCCGCATCACTTTTTCGTCTCAACTCTTCTCCTTCCAAAACCAAAAAAATTCACAGGTCACGGCGACCACGTTTCGTACTCGCCCTTCGCGACGGAAACGGACCAACCGCATCGTCACGGCGCGCATCACGAAACTTTCCACGAATCCCCCAGACTGATGAAACACAAAAACTCCAAGTTCGACGTCGGGTGTGCGAAAGTCGGGGCGGGGGGTTTCGACGCACAGCGGTCCCGGTACGACTACGAAAACTCGCAAGCCGCCGCGGCGCAGATGAAGGCGAGGCAGCTGGGCGGTGCGGGGAGCTTTTTGAGCCACGATTAAAATTTTAAAATTAGAATGATTGCGCGCGGCGTGGGTACTGGTTACGCCGTTACTGGTTACGCCGTTACTGGGTACTGGTTACTGGTACGGCACCGAGTCAAGGAAGGAAAGACACGGCCACGCTGGATCATGACGTGCTGCGCTGTATATAAGGGTTGGGGTAGGTAGATGCTTGTGAAAAATGGAAAAAAAAACGCTCACCTTTCGGATGAACCACTGCTGAAATCAGCCCGGCCGCCGAATTGGCATTCTCATCACTTGGTACCGCGCCTTCCCTGCGAAGCGTACGCGGGTGGCCTTTTGTTTCTTGGCTCACCTGTTCCCGCCCCCGGTCGGTGTTGTGGCCAGCGAGGTAGGTTTCCACGCGCCTCGGAAGGCGATCGCGATGTCCGCCGAGGCCACCACTGTGGTGCCGGATGATGCCGTCGCGGTTCGTGATGAAACCACGGCGGCGGCGGATTCCGAACGACTCATCGCTTCTCACTTCGCGGACGCGACGGACGCCGGTGACGCCACCGAGACGCTTGTAGCCGACGCTGAAGAAGATGACGAAGACGAGCACAACAGCGGCGAGGAAAACGCGTTTTCCTCGGATGACGAATCCCTTGGGGGGGATTTGGAGTGGAACATCGGATTCGTAGCACCCGAGGCCGCTTCGTTGGCAGAAAGAAACAAGACGAAACAGCTGATGCGACGACAGCACTTCCCAAGCAAAGTTGGCGGCGCCCCGGCGTGGCTCGACCCGGTGGACATACCCACCGGAAAACAACTGAAGTGTTTGTACACCAGAGAGCAAATGGACTTCCTGATGCAGATATACGCCCCGGTGGATGGCGACGATGATGACGCGAACGAAAACGAAGAGAACGCGTTTCACCGCGCCGTGTTCGTGTTTGTGTCGCCGCACGGCGGAGACTTACACCGCCCGGGCGCGGTGCGCGTGTTCCGGTCGCAGCTGCGTCGTGCGAACGAGTTCTACCCTGACGAGCCTTGTGAACTAGGCGGTGTAGCACAGGAGCTGAGCGACAAACAACAGGCGGATTATGACAAGCGGAACGACCGGTGGGCGGAGCGCGTTTTCCGCGACGCCGAAAAAAAAGAAGCTAGCGAGCGACACGGAAAAAAACCGAAAACGTTTCCCGAGCGCGAGCTCGTCGTGGAGCCGGAGACGTTCGACGACGACGATGGGGACAGCGAGGGTGAAACGAGCGGGGATGGGAAGATTGGGGACACTGCTGCCGGTGATGCTGGGGATACCGAGAAGAGTCAGGATGCTAAAGTTGGGGATACCAAGAATACGAGTCAGGATGCTACTGCTGGGGATACCAAGAATACGAGTCAGGATTATACTGCTGGGGATACACAGAATACGAGTCAGGATGCTGCTGTCGGGGATACTGGGGATACAAAGACCGAAACACAAAAGACCCCAGCCGAGACGCAAAACGAAAAGGTTCCCGCCGCGCTTCGCGGGTTGGGCGCCGACGTCAGCGCGCGGGAACTGCGGGAACTGGAGAAGATGCAGGACAAGGACATGGTCCAGCTGTCACGGTTCCACCTTCGGTTACGTAGGTCGGACCAAACCCAGGTTGTGCGGTACTGCTTCGAGGACGGCGCGGAGCCGCTGTGGCCCAGTGTCACGAAAGCGCCCAACCACCGGGACGTGAAAAACGTACCAAACTGCGCGCGGTGCGGCGCAAAGCGACGATTCGAGTTTCAGATTCTCCCGCAACTTATTAATCACCTAGACGTGGATTGCGAACTCGCAAGCGCGGTTGATTTCGGGAGCATCGCGGTGTACACGTGCTCGAGAAGCTGTGCGCCGCCGGAAACAAAAAAAGAAGGCGGCGAGCAAACGGTGTCGGAAATAAGCGAAGCGTACGCCGAAGAAGTCGCGCTGGTGCATCCGCCGCTAAACGCGTAGAAGAGAGGTTTTTGGATTTACTTTTTAACCGACTCTGGTAAATACAGTAGTCTAGAGTAGTCTAGAGGGACACTACTCTGACCTGTTACATGAAATCAAAGAATCGTATTTACAAGCCTTACCTTATCGGTGCTCGGTCGTCTACTCGTACAAGTATGTGCAGCCGGCCGATGCTACAAGTATGTACACCGGTGGGTGCTAGTTTCGGCGCTCAAAAAAATCAAATCCCGTCCCTCCCCGTCACGCGCTGAGCATCGACTCGAGCCCAGCCCTTTCCCGTGGCCCGATCGCGCCCCGCAGACACTCCAGGGCTTTCCTCAGACCCACAGTGGCGACGAGGTTCTCGAGCTCGTCGAGTTGGCGGTTTCCTTTGTGATTCTGCTCGGTCGTCGGTTTCCTTTCGTCGCCGTCGTCGTCGCCGTCGCCGTCGCCCATCAAAAAGCCATCCGTTTCTTTGTTGCAGGCGTCGTAACGCAACTCGTCATCCCGTAGCGTTCCCAACACGTCATCGTCGTTCAGGGTTCCAAGCAGCTCGTTCCCCCCGTTCGACTCGCCGTCCATTCCGGTGGACAAATCCCGGTCGAACCACTCCTCCACGGAAAGACTGCGCAGGGTGTCGTCACCGTCTCCGTACGGTTCGCAGCCGTCGCCCGCGGCGGCGGCGGCGGCGGCGCATGCGGCGAGCATCGGGTCCTCCTCCGTGCCCCGGCCCTCGCTCCGGGGGGTCAGGTCCCACTGGGAGATATCAGAAGAATCCGAGGGACGCGTGTTCCGTGCGTCCAGGGAAAACCGGGGTGTCTCGTTTTCGGGGATCGCCGAAACAGCAACGCGCAAACCGTTCGGCGGTTCAAACGCGCGGGGGGGCGTTTTCTCCAAACGCGCGCGCTTGGCGACTCGCGCGAAAACCGAAACCGGTTTTGGTTGTTTCAACTCGTCACCGCCGGTGCCCTCCCTGAAGTGGTAGGACGCGCCTTTCTGCGCGCGCACGCGCCTCATGCACGCCATCATCAAGTCGTCATCTCCAGGCACCGAGGACGAGCCGTCGTGCGTGTCGCCGCTGGACGAAGCGCGTTGGTCTTTCTTGTCCCGCGACCCACGACACGGGGCGGCACCGTCGGTATCGCCAACGTCGTTTTTAGAAACGTCCGAGGAAGACGTTCCCGTTTTCGTGCCGCACACGCCATTTGGCGAGTGTGTGCCGCGCGTTGCGAGTTCCACGGAGGCGCGCGCGGCAGGCGCCGCGACCGCGACGATTGGCGCGATTCGCGCATCTCGGGGACGCGCGGAAACAGCGATTCCCCGTTGTTTGGCGTGCGCGCCGCGGAGCGCGTCCTTTTTCGTCAAAGGTGCTCCGAAATCGGGAAGCGTCGTGGCGGAGGACGACGGGCTTCGCTTCACGCCTTTGCTCTGCTTTTCGTCCAGCGATACATCCGATTTCGCGCCGAACAACGCACTTCCGTGTGTCGCCGTCGCAAAAGTCGCTTTCCCACCCGCCCGGTCGTCGCCGGAGTTATCCCCAACGCCGCTCGGCACGACGTGCGTGAGCGACCGCTGCATGGAGAGCGATATCGACGCCGCCGTGTGAAGTCCTTTCCACCCCGTGCCGCGCGCCGCGACGGAGCCAACCGGGCCGCCCACCGAGCGCTTCAAGCGCTTGTGTTGCGGCGAAACAAACCGCTCGAAAGACCCGACTTCGTGCGTCACGTCGCGGTCTGCCAGGCTCTCATCAAAATCGAGCGACCCTGGAGGCGCCGCGCGTTGACCCCCGACCGGCGACGTGTCCCTCGCGTCGTCGACACCAACGCGCACCCCCCGTCCCCGTGTTTGTTCTTCAATCTCCGCCAGCCTCGCCGCGATGTCCCGCGCGCTCACCCCCCCCACGGTAACCTGTACCACTTCAAGGTTCGGGTCCCCGCACTTCGTGCGTAACAGGTGTTCCCGTAACACCACGGACGTGCCGTCTTTGTTCTGCACCGGCGCGTCTTTGCGCCGCGCCGTCGCGTTCCAGTGGTTCTTCACCGCGTTTTCGGTCCTGAGTGTAAAAAGAAAGTCAGTCTCGTGTTGGGCAATCGCAAAGGCGGAACGTTTTCAGTGGGAAAGCCCCGCACCTTCCCGGAATCAGCTCCGCGATATCCGCCCACCGGTTCCCCAGCCTGCCGTGCGCCTTCACCAACAGCAACTCCTCCTCCGAGCTCCACGTCCCGCGCTTTATGTCAGGCCGCACGTGGTTGTTCCACCGCTCGCGGCACTGCTTGCCCGTTCGGCTCGGTAACGAAGCCGCCACCGCGCTCCAGCGCTTGTTTCCCAACTGGCGCGAGTACAAGAAAGGGTCAGTCTCGTATGGGCCGCGTGTATATCCGGGATTGGGAAGGTGTAGGCCCTGTACTTGTACTCCATAGTATCCGGGATTGGAAATAATGTACTCCATAGTATGCGTAAACAGTGTATGGGCAATCAGGGAGGCGGAACGTGGTGATTGGGAAAGCCCCGCACCTCGCGGACAAGAGACGTCAACGTGGCGTCTTCGTCCCTGCGCCAGCCGTGGCGCCCGGGGGGCTTTGCGCCGCCACTGCGCCGGTCGTGTGAGTAGTTAGTCGGGAAGTTACTACCGTAATCCGGGCCGAGGTTACCACCGGTGTGTTGATTGTGTTGAGTGTATTGCCCTTGCCCTTGGCGTGCTCCACACAACCCCGACACGAAACCGGAATGCTTTAACTCACCCGTGAGGTCCGTCTCGTTCGCGTCTTCGAGGAGCGACGCGAACGTCAGGGTGGGGTGCCTGTTTGTTTCGGGTTTGAAAGGGATGGAAAGGAAAGAAAGGGGGTTTTGGTGGGTTAATTCCCGAGTTATTTGCGGAAATTTCGGTAAAGTCTGCGTGCGTGGTCGAAAAGAATTTTTCCCTCCACCTGGCGAGGAAAACGAAACGACGGTGGGAACGTGACGCGACAGCGCCGCGGACTCGGCGCGGGTGTTGCCCCCAACCACGCACCAGCTCAGCCCCCCGTCGTCCTGCGCCACCATGTCGTCCAGACACGCGATGTGAATGTCGTCCAGGGAAAACTCGGGGTGCTCCAGGGCAGCCTGCGAGGGAGGGAGGGGAGACGACGTGAGCGGGGCGGGCGAATCTGCTGGCCGTTTCGAAGAACACGCATTGAGATTTGAGGTTCGGGCGTCGGGCGTCCGGGTACGATTTCCGCGTCGGGAGTCTCCGTTACCACTCGCACGTACCTCCATCTTCTGGTTCAACAGTGTGTCTATCGCGTCTGTGTTCGCCCGGGACGGCGTGAACACGGGACGCGACACCCCGGCGTCGATGACCCGCGCCATGTGTGAGATGACTCGCGTAGCAATCGCGGATGAATGCGACGGGGGTGTCGCGAAGCGTCGGGGGAACGGGCGCGCGCGCGGGGTTCGGCCGGGGGTTCGCGCGCGTGTTCCGTGAACGAATACGCACGAGGACACGGCGGGGTGCGACGAAAGTCGAGCGCGCGGGGACACGCGCGTGTGCGGGCGAGCGTGTTCGTAGTGCGCACGTCGCACTCGAAGGCACAAGGGAAACTCACTCGCGACGAACGTGCACTTTGGAGATTCAAATAATGGTCTAAACAAGCCACTTTACGTAAATGAAGCGACGGCCGGGGAACGAAGAAGGCCAAGCGGAGGGTTCGATCACCCGGGAAAGGCGAAGGAAGGCGGGGGGGCGCCCCTGATGAAGGTCTTGAGTTATTTTCGCGTTTTTTTTTTTTAAATTTTGGCAAAAGCGCGTCTCCGAAGGTCGTCATCATCGCGCCTGGCCGGCGTGCCCGCGCGTGAACCAGGCCCCGCAAATCCGGAGCACCCAGTGCTGTTTAAACACATTTCAGATAATTTCAAGTCTAAATCTATCGCACCGCGAACGGGACGCGTAAGTTCCCGCCGCGGTCGCTCGCGCGCTTTCTTTTTCGCCGCCGAAAGACGGCTTCGCGTTCATTTTTTGTAAAAATACATTTTCCAGTTTCCATCAAATCTCTCACAGTCTTTGGTCGTGCCCTCCCTCTCGCAGCGACCGCGTGTGTCTGCTTTGCGACCCCGACCCGCCCTTATCGGCTTCCGCCCTGAACGCGGCGTCCCGCGCGGCGCGTTTCAAATCAACCCCGCTCGCCTCGGCGGCTTCCATGACGATCGCGGCGGCTTGTTCGTACTTCGCCAGCCGTTGTTTCAAGCCGTCGCTTTCTTTGCGCAGGGAAACCACGGTGTCGAGACCTTTTTTGCTTTGCAATCGTCGCGCGGTGGTAGTGACGCCGTACCGCCCGTCGCCGCCTGCCTGGTACCGCCCGTCCTCGCCAAATGCGTTGCCACTCCGGGCGACGAGCTCGCTGGTAAGCGCCGCGGTGTCCGCTTCCGCTCGCCAGGTCGCGGTGTCGCCGTCCACCCGGCCTGGCACGACCTGAACCACACGAGGCCACCCAACCACGGCTTGCCCGCCCACGGTGCACCACACCACGTACGCGCCCGCGCGGTTTAGCCGCGCCACGAAGGTCCCGCGGCTTCCGGAATCGTCACCGTCGCGATTCGACGCGTCCGTCCGCGTCGTCTCTGTGAACAATACCTCCTGCGGCCCGGACGCGGCGACGGAAAGGGTTTGCCACCGCTTCCAAACCGTGGGGTTCCCGAACCGGTCCCGGGCTTGCATCTGTTGTTGTTTCAAGAAAAGGGTCAGTCATGTATTGGGCGATGTATGGAGAAACAGTCACCAGCTGAGAGATAAAACAGTCGTCTATGATTTGGGAAACGCGCAAACACGTACCTTCACCACCAGCGGTTCGCCCGCCACCGCCGCGGTCACGCCCGGGCCGAAGTGCGTCTTGGCGCCCTCTAGTTTGGCGACGCACGACGACGACGCGGCTTGCCCGGGCAGGACGTTAATTTCGAACGGCGACCCGAACACTGCTTCGCGGCCTAAACCGCTCCACACTTTCAGTGCATATCGCCCCGCCACCCGCGCTTCGAACCGGACTTCGCACGCCCCGTCCCCCGCCTCCACGGTTTCAACGGTTGCCGGCCCCACACCGCTCACCTCCACCCGAAAGGGAAGCGGGTCCGGACCGGCGGGCACGACGTTGCCGAAGCGATCGGCTCGCATGACTCGCGCCACGCCGCGGCTACCCGCGGTGAGCCGCGTGAGCTCGCTGACGTCAACCCTGCACTTTCCAACGTCCGTCGGTCCAGGGGCGCACACACCTTCCAACGCGAGTCTTGACGATTGCGACGCCAGCACAAGCAAAAACGGCCCAGCCTGGTCCACGGCGTACGACGCCGCGTACGCGCCGTCGCCCAAATCAAGCACCGCGCCTCGCGTCGGCTCTTGCCCGGGCACCTGCACTTGCAGGGTGAGGGAGGCGCCGCCTGTGACGAGGCGGTTGCCTCGCGAATCACGGGCTTCCACCACGAACCTCGCGCGCTCGCCCGCCACGCACTTGCCCGCGCCAGGCCCGCTGATGTGGCACACGGGTAAATGAACGTCCGCGGCGACGACGCTTACTCGCGTGGGGGACCCGACCACCGGGTCGCCGTTCAGACTGGCGACCAACGTGTGTTCGCCAACCTCGGGCCACCGCACGGTGGCCCGGAACCGCGACCGGTCCTTGCTCGGTCGTAACGGCACGTTCGCGCTGACCCCCGACGGACTGAGTAACCGCAAACACACGGGTTCCCGTCCCCCCACCTCGCGGCCGCTCAGCTCGAAATCCAGCGCCTGGATGTACACGGTGGTCTCCACGCCAACCGCGGGCGCCACCGCGCTTTTCGCGCCGCCGTCGGTGCCGAACCCCACGTTCGCGCCCAACGCGTCTCGCCCGAGACCCACACCGGACCCGAGCGCGAACGCGTCGCTTGTGACCCCGCCCTGCGTCGCAACCACTTTCAAGCACATCTGCCCCGCGGTGAGGCGGCCTTGCACGGCGGTGAACCGCGCGAGCGGGGTGGGGTTCTCGGCGCCGTTCACCGCGACGTGCGCGCGCCACTCCCCCGCCCTCGGGACGGTGAAGGCGAGGCCGTACGTGCCGTCGCCGTAATCCACCACGTCCGCGTCGGTGGCGCCCGCGGGGCCTAACAGACGCACCATCACCCGGTCGCCGCCTTCAAGGCACGCGTTGCCGAACCTGTCCCTCGCCACAAGCGAGGCTTTCGTGACGTCGCCCACCACGACGCCGCCCAACGCGACTAACGCGTCGCCCCGGAGCACGCACTGATTAGGGTCCGTCTGCGCGGCGACGACTTGCAGGTTCCTGGGGAACCCGGCGACGGCCCGGCCGCCCACGGTGACCCTCACGACGTACGACCCGCTCTTCACGGGCGCCCCGGTGAACCGCCGCTCCATGTTTGACACCGACGACGCGGTGAAGGCGACGTCGTCCGGCCCCACGGCATCCACCCGAACGCGCGACGTCGCGTCGTTCGCCAACGCGTCCTCCCTTGATTCCTCGTCCCCGAAACCGCCAAACGTGGTGGGGTTGCCGAACCTGTCCCTGGCGAACACCGCGACGGTGGCCTCTCTTCCCGCCATCGCAACCAGCATACCCCCCGGGCGCTCCTTCGCGCCCGTAAGCGTCACCACGCACTTCGCCCTGTCCGGGGCGGCTGGTGCGAGGGTTACCGTGAGCGGCGCGCCCGGCAACACATCCCGCGCCAAGCCGCCCCACCACCGGCGCTGCGACTCGGCGGCGAACACTCTCAGGACGTACGTTCCGGCTTCGTCCGCGTTGAATCGCGCGATTTGCCAAGGCGCTGTCGGGTGGTTCGTGTCGACCCCGACCTCCGCTTCAACCGCGCCCGGTCCGTCGCCGTCCGCCACGACCACCAACGTTCCCGCCGCGTCCGCCTCTCGCGACGCTATTAACTTCCCCCGCGCGGAAAGCGTCGCCGCGTCCGCCGCTTTGTCGCGCCGGTTCACCGTTTGCCCGCGCGTCGCGGAGGTACTGGTGGTGAGTTTTAACTGGTGGTAGCCCGCGCCGCCGCCGGCGAAAGACGTTCCATACACGGTATTCCCGAACCGGTCCCGGCACCGCACCTTGAGCTCCAACGTTTCGCCGGAGCGCCATTTCGGTGTGGTCGCGCTTGGGGGTTCCACCAAGCACTTGGTGGGGTCCAGCACATCCGGCGCGATTGAAACGACACACGTCCTCGACTGCCCCGCCGTCGTGAGCGTGAGGTGGTACCGGCCGGCTTTCTTAACCGTGTACCGAATCTCGTACGCGCCGGTTCCCAAGTCCGTGGAGACCGCTTCGGTTGGAACACCGGTGATGTCGATTCGGTCCAGGAAACCTTTTTTGGGGTCACTCTCGGCCGGGGTGCCGTTTTCGTCAAAAGCGGCCACCAGCGGGTACATCGTGGCGACGAGCAGCGCGCCGCCCCGGGTTAACCGGCCGCCGCCCGGGTTCGCGGATTCAAGAACAACCACGCCCTCCACACCCGCGACGCAGGTTTCAGCGCCGCGGCCTGACACGAAGGAACTCTCCAGGTGCACCACGGCGCGCGCCGCAGCACGCGCTCGGATCTCGTCGCGCCCGACCAGCGCGGCGGTTCGCTCGGCGACGTTTGGCGGCAAAGCCGCCATCACGCGGTCCGCCGCGTCCACCGAGAGTTTGTCCAGCATCGCGGCGGCGGCGGCGGCGTCTAGCCCTCCAGACGCGATCATCGCCGCGGCTTTGTCGGGAGGCAGCATCGCCTGCGCCGCGGCGGCGACATCAGGGTCCATTGATGACGCCGCCTGCGCCGCCGCGAAAGGGTCCATACGGGAAAGCATCGCGGTCAATCGAGAACTCACGTCGCTCGCCGCGTCACCGGCGTACCCGTGGTCGCCGACGCCGTCGCCGTCTTTGTCGCCAAAGCCGCCGACGCCGCGCCCACCCGCACCAGCACCCAAGCCCCGACCGCTGCGCCTTCCAGCACCGGCTCCGACGAAGCCTTCGCCGCCGTCGCCGTGCATACCGGCGACGCCTCCGCCAGGACCGAACCACCCGCCCCCTTCCCTGTCCACGAACGCCTCCGCGTCCGCGCCGCCCAACAGCGCGGCGCGCTGCGCCGCTTCCATGGCCTCGCCCGCGAGCCCCGGGTCCATCGCGCTCGCCGCCGCGGCTGCGGCGTCCGGGTCCATCTTTATGAGCATGGCCGCTCTTTTATCGGGAGGCATCTCTTCAAGCATCGCCGCCACCACGGTGGGGTCCTTCACCAAGCCCGCAATCGCCGCGGCGACCCGCGGGGGGACGTTCGCGGCGGCGGCGGCGGCGAGCGCCGGGTCCAGCGCGCCCAGCGCGCCGGACGCCGACTCGGGGTCCTCGGCGTACATCGCCGCTAACAAAGCGGCGGCGGCGGCGCCTCCCGTGTTGCCACCACCCCCAGCGCCCCCAGAAACACCGGTGTCCGATCCCTCGAACCCGATCAGCTCCAGGGCTTCCACAGTCGCCGCGGCGAAGGCGTTGCCGGCGGCGCCGCCGCCCTCGGCGACCGCCGCGGCCATCGCGATCGCCCCTCGCTTCGGCCCGAGCCACGAAACAAGGTACGCCGCTTTTGTGGCGCTGAGCCTGGTTAACACGGCGCCTTGCGCGTGCTGTGGCAAACGCGCGAAGAGGTGCGCCACCGCCCTTCCGCTGTTGGGAATGCCCCTTTCGCTCCCCCGCATCGCCACATCAACCATCGCCCCGACGTGCGCGGCGCACGTATCAGGCGACCGCTTGCACAGCGCGGTGGTCGCGTCCGCGGCGAGCGAAGGGCCGTTCGCGATGTCCGGGTTTTCCTCGCACAGCGCTTCTAAAACCGCCGCCGCTTGAACTGAGGTGATGCCCACCAGCGCCTCCAGCAACCGGTCGCCCGGTAAACGGGACAGCGCGCACGCCGCAGGCCGTGGCACCATGTGTTCCACCCCCGCGTTGGACCACCGCAAATTAAGCTCGCGCAAAATATCCGCGGCGCCGTCCGCGGACATGGCGCTGAGGTACGCCCCGAGCGCGGGCGGGGTCATGGCTTCCAGCACCGCAACTCGGGTTTCCTTGCAGCACTGCGCCAGGGTCGCGATCGCCTCGGACGCGTCCATGGCGCAAACCGCACCTGCCGCGACTGACGGGGACATCGCGTCCACCACGCCCCCCGCTGTTTGCGGGTCCATGCGTGCCAGCACCGCCCCAGCGGCGGCAGGGCGCATATCCGCAAGCGCCTGCGACGCGACTTTCGCGGACATGCCGCTCAGCGACCGCGCCGCGCGTTCAGAAGCCGCGGCGCTGGGTTTCAAACCGCCGCCGCCGAACTCAAACCTGCGCGAGCTTCTGGATGCTTTGGAGTCGCCGGAGTCGTACCCGTCGTTTTCGTCGTATTCGTCGCCGTCACCGGCGCCGGCGACTCGCACGCGCCGCGTACGTTCCACGCCGGTTTCGTCCACATACGTCTCGTCCACCCACTCTTTTCGCCGCACGTGTTTGGAGATAACCCCGTTCTTGGTGGTGGTGGTGG